>JACDJC010000836.1_pt1 | contig 31685 bp, 22 predicted proteins | sample 7454191 | NCBI WGS metagenome assembly JACDJC01 (sample SAMN14253291, study PRJNA609438) | sludge metagenome | isolation source: sludge after 25d culture with pyrite and EDTA | collected 2018-12-20
GAAAACAAAAATATGGATTGGTGTGCTTTTTAGAGTAATTATTACCGATAATTGTTCTAAAAAGTACACCAGTCACTAAATAAGGCTCTGTTAACTAAAGATGAAGAAAAAAGAGATCTGAAATGCGAACTGGATGAAAAATACAAGAAAAACTTAAATTTTTTCAAAAGGTTTCAGACAAGATCAAGGTAACAGAAAAAATAAGAAGTGCCAAGTAAGAAAAAAGGAAAAATTGGCACCTCAAAAGATCTCCAGAAGAGATCACTTGAACCTAGAAATCTGAATATGCCTAAGAAATCAAAAGCAAATGCTGCCTTTGTTTCTCAGAATAATTAGCTCCAGCCACTTGTGCAGGTGTCATATTATTCAAAGAAGAATGTGGCCTAATGAAGTTGTAGAAGAAGATAAATAAGTTAATAAAGATGTTGGCAGATTCAAAAGAGTTAAATCCTCTTTTGGGCTTGTACCAAGCTTTAAATTGTCCATTAAAAGCTTCAATAACGTTGTTATTAATGACATCATCAAAATCTTCAACTTGTATGTGCTTATTGTTTTTAAAGAAACGATTAATGGGTTGTATATAGGCCCAATAACGGTCAGAAACAAGAGCTTGTTGTGGTTCACCATATTGCTTATGACAAGCATATAGTAAGGAATGAGCGGCATTAGAATCTCTATGAGGGGAAAGATTGAAATCCAAGACGAATCTGGTTTCTGAATCGAGTCCAAGCCAGAGATAATAATCCTTTCCATCAATCTTGATGTATGTTTCATCAAAGTGCCATTCATCAGAATCAGAAAGATTAACTTGATCTTTATACGTTCTGGAAATGCCAGCTAAGAATGGAGCGAACTTCTTACACCACTTGGCAATCGTGACATGAGAGACTTTAACCTTATGAGTAAGAAGTAAAGTATCTCTAATCTTTCTTAAAGTAGAATTACCAATAAAATAAAGGGTAATGGCTGTAAGAACAATGTGAAGCGGGTGTCTCATCCTTTTCATAGTGAATTCTTGTGGAAGTACTAGTTTAGAAGAAGCAGGTGGAACATCTACAAGTTTAGGAACTTTAAAAGAATGATTGCAGGATTTATCGTTACAACGAAAATTAGAATAAAATTTGTAGTCATGGTGTAGGAAAGTCCCTTTAGCGCATTTAGGACAAGGTGGATATTTTCTTCTTTTGTAAGAAAACAAGGGATAAGGTCTTTTTGGAGCCCATTGTCTCTTACAATCTTTGCATTGAAACTTTTGATAACCTAAATTATCTCTACCAAAAAGGTAAAGATTTTTAGAAAAACAACGAGGACAAACAAGGTTTAATGGTATACTTTTCATGAGATCTGATTTGTTCCTTTCTTAGGAGGTAAATGTTTTGTTGTGAAACCATTATACCAGAGGCATTTCAGATCTCTTTTTTTAAGTTAAGTTAACAGAGCACTAAATAAATGAAGGAGGGGTTCAGATGAGATTGATCTTAAGAATCTTACTTTTTCCTATCACTTTACTCCTAACAATTTTCACTTTTATTCTAACCTTTTTACTGGGGATAGGAACGTGGCTACTAAATATAATTTCGGGTTTGATAGTCATTGGAGCGATAGCTTCTTTTATTACTGGTGAAACATCTTTAGGCGTAATAGCATTAATTATAGCTTTCCTGCTTAGTCCGTATGGGCTACCATTGATAGCAGAAAAATTAGTGTTTGGACTAGGTAAGATAACGGGAGCATTAAAAAGCATCTAACAACAAAAATTAAATATTAAGACTAAGACGATGGAATTAAAAACTCTGTCGTCTTTTTTATTTTCAAAGAAAGGAGGTGCAGGATTGGGATTGGAGTTTGACTATTTTTATAAAAGAGATTTAGAAAGGTTTCAGTTTTTCATGTTACCTAAGATTTTGGTAACAGGTGAGCAATTCAAGACTATCTCATCAGATGCCAAGATTCTATATGCCTGCCTATTTGATCGTATAAGCTTATCAGCTAAGAATGATTGGTTGGACAAAGAAGGACGCATTTATATTATTTTTACTATTGAAGAGATAATGAAAACAATAAATAGATCTAGACCGACAGCTGTAAAAGCCTTGGATGAGCTGGATAAAAACACTAGAGGAATCGGCCTAATTGAAAGAAAAAGATTAGGTTTTGGGAAACCTAACATTATCTATGTAAAAGACTTTACTAGCTATGAAGGTGAGAAGTTAGAAAATCAAACTTCTAGAAGTAAAGATATTGAACTTCAAGAAGTTAAGAAATTTAACTATAGAAGTAAAGAAACTGAACTTCAAGAAGTTAAGAAAGTTGACCCTACTAATACTAATTATATTAAGACTGATTATATCAAGACTGATTTTAATCAGGAGCAAAAAGCTTTTGGAACTTTTCAAAATGTCTTTTTATCGAATAAGGAATTATCTAATCTAAAGACCATTCTTTCAAATCAACTTGAAAATTATATTCAAAGGTTATCAAGCTATTTGAAAAGTACAGGCAGAACCTATGAGGATCATGAAGCGACAATTCTTTCCTGGTTTTACAAAGACCAAGGGCAACAAACAAGAAGTGAGAAAAGCAATATACCAAGTTTAGAGGAATATGAGAGAGGAGAACATTTATGATAGAAAAAGTTTTAATAGAGGGGATTGAATTCCCCTTAAATCCAGAAACAGATGCTTTTATAGACGGTCATGTTTACTGTAAAGAGTGTGGTGAACAGTTAGACCTTGAGCCGATTAATTTACTAGGAAACATTCATATATTCAGTAAGAAGTGCTTATGCGATAGAAAAAAAGAAGAAGAGCTTGAGAAAAGAAAGAAGTTACAGCATATAGCTTCTTTGAAAAAATCATGCTTCAAATCCCCTGTTGCAGGGAATTATCGCTTCTCATCTTACGAGGGAGAAAAAGAGCAGAGTTATACTGTCGCACTAAATTTCGCCAAAAACTTTGAAGAAATGCAAAAGGATAATATAGGTTTACTTTTCTATGGAAGTGTGGGAAGTGGAAAGTCTTTTCTAGCCTCCTGTATAGCAAACTACTTGATTGAAGAGAAACTGCTATCTGTAAAAATGAGGAACTTTGCTGAAATCATCAATGACCTTCAATCGGGAGGATTTAGCTTAGATAAGAATAAATATATTGACTCGATTACCAATGTTCCGTTACTCATTTTAGATGATTTAGGTATTGAAAGAGATACTAGTTATGCTAAAGAGCAAGTTTACAATGTAATTAATGCTAGGTATCAAAAGCAAAAACCTACAATCATTACAACGAATCTTTCCTTTGAGACTATCGAAAATACTAAAGAGATGGAATATCAACGAATTTATTCAAGGATTATTGAAATGTGCATACCTGTAGTAGTTGTTGGTCAAGATTATAGGAAGAAAATCAAAAGTCACAAGATAAAGCGACACGCAAATAGCTTGCTCTTTGGGGGTGAAGAAAGATGATTAATGAAGATATATCTAATAGAACTGTAAGTATTCAATTTAGAGCCAGCAAGAAAATTGCAGACGAGCTTTTAAGGGCAATAAAGACACTTATGGCTAAATCAAAGAAGGCTGGAGGCCTTGAGGAATACATTAAGCAAGAAGGCAATGAGATAAAGCTAAAAGACATGGTGAAAAAAGGCCAGCTGGAAGAAATAGAAGTGAAAGACCCCGAATTAAAAGAACTTAGAAAAGAGTTGAATAAGCATGGAGTTAAATTTTCAGTCTTAAGAGATAAAGAAACAGGCAATTATAATGTCTTTTTTCAAGCGAAAGACACCAAGGTAATGGACGTGGCTTTCAGTAGAGCCTTGCAAAAGGCTGAACAGAAATACGATAAGAAGCAATCAGTAAAGAAGCAAATTAGCCAGCTTAAAGAAAAAATTAAAGAGACTATAACTAACGATAAGGTTAAGAATAAACACAAGGAGCAAAGTCTATGAATAATATTTTACAATTTAATAATAAGGAATTCGGAGAACTCATTGTTATTGAAAAAGACGGTGAGTTTTTCTTTTTAGGAAAAGAAGTCGCTGAGAAATTAGGATACTCAAATACAAGAGATGCCTTAGCTAGACATGTTGACATAGTGGATAGAGCTGATGTCGGGATTCACGACGGCAGACAGATGAGAAGTATGACAGCTATTAATGAGTCAGGTCTTTATTCCCTGATACTCTCATCTAAGCTACCATCGGCAAAGAGATTTAAGCATTGGGTGACTAAAGAAGTCCTTCCTAGTATTCGAAAGAATGGAGGCTATTTTGCGGGTCAAGAAAAGCTAACGAACGAAGAAATACTAGCGAAAGCTATGCTAGTTGCAAATAATGTGATTGAAGAAAAGAATCAAAAAATAAAAGAGTTAGAACCAAAAGCGAATTACTATGACCATTTGGTAGATAAGAACCTACTCACTAATTTTAGAAACACAGCTAAGCAGTTGAATATTCCGCAAAAAGCCTTCATCGATTTTTTGTTAGCCAATGATTTTGTGTATAGAGATAAGTATCAAAGACTTCTTCCTTATTCCCGTAAAAATAAAGGCTATTTTGAAGTGAAGGAATGGATTAGTGAAGATGGAAGACTAGTTGGTATTCAAACGCTGATTACACCAAAAGGAAGGAATTATTTTCTAGTCTTATTGGGAGGTGGTTTCCATTGTGATTGATAAGATATTAAAGGATATAAAAGATGCTTTGAAGATAGACGGTCCGAAAGAATTTATGATTGGGTGGCTACCCTACATTCTTATTTTCTATTTAGGAAATATTTTTTCCAAGCATGTTAATACCTATGTCGGTGGAGATATTATTGACAGGATTTTTACCGCTATCTTGCAAATAGAGACAATGAGTTTCCTACCAAGTTTAAAAGCAAATGATTTAGTGGCAGGTTTAGTAGTTGCTGGACTTGTAAAAGCTATTATTTACACTAAAGGCAAAAAAGCCAAGAAGTTTCGAGAAGGCGAAGAGTATGGTTCAGCCAGATGGGGAACTAAGAAGGATATTGAGCCATATATTGATGACAAGTTCCAGAACAATGTTATTTTGACACAAACAGAATATCTGACCATGAATTCCAGACCAAAGAATCCTAAGTATGCTAGAAACAAGAATGTTATGGTCGTTGGTGGTTCAGGTTCAGGTAAAACGAGATTTTATGTAAAACCGAACCTTATGCAAATGCACTCTTCCTATGTTGTAACAGATCCTAAAGGGACAATCGTAATAGAATGTGGCAAGATGCTTGAAAGAAATGGATATGATATTAAAGTTTTAAATACCATTAACTTTAAAAAATCTATGAAATATAATCCATTTGCTTATTTAAGGTCTGAAAAGGATATATTAAAGATTGTACAGACCATTATTGCTAATACAAAAGGTGAAGGAGAAAAAGCTGGTGAAGACTTTTGGATTAAGGCAGAAAAGCTCTATTACACAGCCCTTATAGGCTATATCTTCTATGAAGCACCTAAAGAAGAAAAGAACTTCGCAACACTGCTTGATATGATTGATGCATCAGAAGTTAGAGAAGATGATGAAAATTACAAGAATCCTATTGACCATCTATTCGATGCTTTAGAAAGAAAAGATCCAACTCACTTTGCTGTAAAACAGTATAGAAAGTATAAATTAGCAGCTGGCAAGACAGCTAAGTCTATATTAATCTCTTGTGGAGCAAGGCTTGCCCCTTTTGATATTAAGGAATTAAGAGAGCTAATGAGTGAAGATGATTTAGCCTTAGATACTATTGGAGACAAGAAAACAGCACTTTTTGTAATTATTTCAGATACTGATGACACCTTTAACTTTGTGGTATCCATTATGTATTCTCAGCTCTTTAATCTCCTATGCGATAAGGCGGATGATGTCTATGGTGGTAGACTGCCTGTTCATGTCAGATTTTTACTTGATGAGTTTGCTAATATAGGGCTTATTCCCAAGTTTGAAAAGCTTATTGCAACAATACGTTCCAGAGAAATATCTGCTAGCATCATCTTGCAAGCTCAATCTCAGTTAAAGGCTATATACAAAGATCATGCCGATACTATTGTTGGTAACTGCGATTCTATGATTTTCTTGGGCGGTAAAGAAAAGACGACGCTAAAGGAATTATCTGAGATGCTAGGTAAAGAAACAATTGATCTATATAACACATCAGAAAATAGGTCAAATCAAAAGAGCTTTGGGCTCAATTATCAAAAGACTGGTAAAGACCTAATGAGCCAGGACGAGATAACTGTTATGGATGGTGGGAAATGTATTTTACAGCTTAGAGGTGTGAGGCCATTTTTATCTGACAAGTATGACATCACGAAACATAAAAACTACAAGCTTTTAGAAGACTATGACAAGAGAAACGCTTTTGATGTTGAGAAGTATATGAATAGAAAAGGTAAGCCCGTTTTAAAAAGCAAGACTAGAATAGTTCAGATTTAAGAAAGACCTAAGGTATAATATAATTTAGTAAACGAAATTAATAGAAAAATAATTTAATTAGAAAGGAGTTCTTATGGATTTAAATGAGTTGAGAACAAGATTGTGTGATGACGACTTGAGCTTCGAGTTGTTTTTTACTCGTAAATTAAGAAAGGGCAATTATGTTAGTTTTTCACCCAATATTGATGTTCAAATTTATGATGATTTGATGAATTTAATTATAGAGTATTTGCAGAAATTTGAGGATAAAGAGCTGGTCGATTATAACCCAACAGGATATAAAGATGGAACAATTGAAAACTGTGAAGTCTCATATGTAAATGATTATAATAAAGTTATTGATAGTTTCTACAATTCTGACAAAGTTGAGACGGAGATTGATCCAGATAATTATAATTTTTACACTTTGGCGATAGAGAAAAAAAATGATAGTGATTTTCCGAAAATTAAAATTTTTAGAAGGGTGACCAAATTTAAGAAACTACACTCAAAAGGTATTATTGCAAAGTTTAATGGCAATACTCTTAATAAAATCGAGAGTAAGTTGATTGGAATAGATGGTGAGATAGATTTTATAGTTGTAAATGAAAAAATTTTTATTTTATCACATTATTCTTTGGAACGAATTTTCAATTTAGACGAACAATTTAGAGATACAGCTTCAGAATTTTTAAATCAAGATGGATTAAGTCAGGGGATAACAAATTTTGAAAGCTTTTATGAGGATTGTTTAAATGATGGAAGATATCGAAAAACATTAACAAAAATGACGAATGAAAACATAGATGTGGCGAAAACCTATGAAAATCACGAGAATATAATAATGACGATAGACATGTTTAATCTTGATGTAAATTATAGTAAGGAACCATTTTTTTCTATTATTTATGAAGAGAAAAATCAAATTATGGATATCCTTAGAATATTGAGAGATTCATATTATAGAAGTCTTATAAATGAGCAAATTGGTGTTGATGATAAATAGGAGGAGATTAATATGAAGAAGGGGGATAGAGTTTTAAATATATTTATTAAGTCAATAATGTTTATTTCCTCGTATTTCCCTCTGTATGTAATGCTCATTATTTTATATGCAAGAAAAATAATGACTGGATTCTATGAAAAAAACATAGTATGGATTATTTCTTTTATTGTATTACTAATATTAATTGCAATTTCTTTTGGGAGTTTAATTTTGTTAAAAGCTGGGACTGGCAATAGAAAGAAGGCAATTGAGAATCTCGAAAGACCTGATGATACAGTGCTAAGTTACATTATGACTTATATTATTCCTTTAGTGGCAAATGAAGATAGCTCAGTGGAGGTATATATAGTAAATATATTATTGTTTATTCTAATAGGATACATTTATCTAAGGTTAAATTTGATATATTTAAATCCTTTATGGGCTATGTTTGGCCATATTGTCTATCGTGATTCTAACAAAGATATAATCATTACAAATCTTTCTAGAGAATCGTTAAGAAATAAGAAAGTTTTGTATGGATATTACTTAAGTAACGACATATTTGTAGCTCATAAAAAAGATAATCAAGAGATATAGAGGAAATAAAGCTGTGAAATAAAAACAAGCATAAAGACGATAGAAGTATCGTCTTTTTTTGTACCCAAAATCAGGAGGTAAAGATGAATCGGATAAGAAGCCCTACTCATTAGGCAAATAAAACTAAATAGCACTTATAAAGCGATTGGAAAAGTAATAGATCCAGTCGCTTTTTTTATTTCATGAAAAGGAGAACTTGAAAAAATTATGGAAAGAGAAATGGTAAATATTAACGCTAATCTTGTTAAAGAACCTAATTTTACAAGCTTTGAAAGAGAAGGTGAAGAAGTTCAGGTCGTTAATTTTACATTAGTTAAGAAGTATGGCAAGGGCAAGGAGTATATCAATTGCTCAGCCTATGGAGAAAAGATAGAAGTGGCTAAGAATTTCAAAAAAGGAGACTTAATTCACGTTTTTGGCTACTTCAAGGAAAGAAAATATAACGAAAAAACATATAAGAATTTCGTAGTGAAGTCTTATAACAAAATTGAAAAGAAAGATAATGAAGAAATTTCTGAGGAGGAATAAATAATGGAATTTTTTACACAAGCAGTAGATGTATTAAAGATTTTAGTAATGGCACTTGGTGCTGGTTTAGGTGCATGGGGCGTTATTAACTTGATGGAAGGTTACGGTAATGATAACCCTGGTGCCAAATCTCAAGGTATTAAACAGCTTATGGCTGGTGGAGGTATCGTCTTAATCGGTCTAAAACTAATCCCACTATTAGCTGGCCTATTGCAATAAGGAGTGAAAAAGCATGTTTGGAATTTTCGATAAGATAACCGAGTTCTTTAAAGAACTTCTAATCGGAGGTATCCAAACAAACCTTGAAGATATGTTCATTGATATCAATGACAAGGTGGGAACAATAGCAACAGATGTAGGCCAGACGCCAATGGGCTGGAATAGTGATGTGTTTTCTTTTATCAAGAGCATAAATGATTCCGTCATTATTCCCATTGCTGGCCTAGTTATTACAGCCATACTTTGTATTGAACTCATAAATGTAGTCATGCAAAGAAACAATATGCATGACACGGATACGTTTGAGTTTTTTAAGTATGTAATCAAAATGTGGATTGCTGTATGGCTTGTGTCCCATGCCTTTGAATTTTCAATGGCCGTCTTTGATGTGGCTCAAAATCTGGTGCAAAAAGCGGCAGGGGTAATTAATACCTCTGCTACTGTCTCACCAGATGAAATTCTTGCGATGGTCGATACTCTCAAAGAAAAAGCGATAGGAGAACTGCTCATGATTCTTGTAGAGACGTCTCTTGTAAAGATAGCTATCCAAGTTGTTTCCTTAGTGATTATGCTAGTTGTATATGGAAGAATGTTTGAAATATACGTCTATGCTTCGGTATCTGCTATTCCCTTTGCAACAATGGGAAATAGAGAGTGGGGACAGATTGGAAGTAACTATATCAAAGGTTTATTCGCCTTAGGGCTTCAAGGTTTGTTTTTAATGGTATGCCTTGGTATTTACGCAGTATTAATAAAAACGATTCAAATAGAAAATATTCATCAGGGGATCTTTAGTGTCTTAGGTTATTCCTTACTATTGGGTCTTATGATGTTAAAGAGTGGAACACTTGCCAAGAGTGTTATGAATTCACATTAGGAGGAAGATAGATGACAAAGAAAAAGGTAGTAGTTGGTTTGAGTCTACTGGCAGGCGTAGCAGGCCTTGTTGCTTGCGAGTTTAAGAAAAAAGAAAGATTAAATAGGCTTGAAGATGCTTTATTAGGACTTGTTTTTACGCAAGAGTCCATGATTCGCTATCAGGCAGAGAAGAATGAAGATTATGAAAACAGACTAGATGGCTTAGTTGAAGAAGTAGGAAGTGTTTATGAACACTTTGAATATTTGAAACAAAATGAAGAGAAATCACAAAATTGGAGGTAAGCAATGGCCTATGTACCAATCCCTAAAGATTTAAATAGGGTTAAAACAAAAGTCGCCTTTAACCTAACTAGAAGACAGTTAATAGGCTTTTCTTTGGCTGGGCTTGTGGGCTTTCCTGTATATCTATTTGCTAGAAACTATGTTCCAAATGATGTTGCAGTAATCATTATGATTGTGGCGACGTTGCCTATCTTTTTCATCACCATGTTTGAGAAAGACGGGCTTAGGTTCGAGCAGTACTTTAAATATATTTATGAGCACAAGTTTTACCAGCCAAGAAAACGACTAAGGAAGGAGGTTTTACGAGGTGGACAAAAGACGAAAACACCAAGAGCAAAAACTCAAGCAAAGGCAAGAGGCTCTAAAAGATCAAAAAAGAAACCTGAGACAAATAAAAGGAATACCAGAGAAAAAGAAAAGTAAGGGAAGTTTTCTCGACCTTTTATTCAACAAGGAAAAGAAGCGATACACCGTAGAAGATACTATTCCCTATTTACGAATGATGAAAAATGGTATCTGTCAGGTAGATGAGAAAAGATATAACAAGACAATAGCCTTTCAAGACATTAATTATCAGTTGGCATTGGAAGAAGATCGAGACTTAATCTTTAACCAATTTGCCAACTTTTTAAATTCCTTTGATCCCAGTGTGTCTATACAATTCTCTTATGTTAACCAATTAGGTAGAAACCAAGAGATGGAAGATGCCATTAAGATTCCAGATAAGGGAGATGATTATGATGAAATAAGGCTAGAATTTAGGACAATGCTGAAATCACAACTGGCTAAGGGAAATAACGGATTAAAGAAATCAAAGTATATTACCTTTACAGTAGAAGCAGATAAACTTGAACAAGCCACGGCCATGCTAGGAAGACTAGAAATAGATATTTTATCGAATTTTAAGAGTATGGGTGTAAGAGCGGAATCACTTAATGGCGAGGAAAGGCTTAAGTTACTTCATAATATTCTTAATCCTGACAAGAAGTTTGATTTTTCGTATAAGCATTTAAAAGCAAGAGAATCGACAAAAAGCCGTATCACTCCAGATGAATTTAACTTTGCACCTAGTAAGTATTTTAAGTTTGGTAGATATATAGGGGCTATAAACCATTTTCAGATTCTTGCAAGCGAGCTTTCAGACAGAATGTTGGCTGAATTTTTAGATATTGAGGATAACATCAACATCTCATTTCACATTCAAGCTATCGACCAATCCGAAGCAATTAAAATGGTAAAAAGGATCAATACCGATATCGATAAAATGCGTATTGAAGAAAACAAGAAAGCAGTTCGAAGTGGCTATGATATGGATATCTTGCCATCAGACTTAATTACCTATGGTGAAGAGGCAAAAATACTACTAAAAGATCTGCAGACAAGAGACGAAAGGTTATTTTTAGTCACCATTGTCTATATGAACTTTGCAAGGACAATTCAAAAATTAGATACAACCATTGCTCAGATCAGTTCAATAGCTAATAAACATAACTGCAAATTAAAGAGATTGGACTACCAACAAGAGCGAGGGCTAGTAAGTGTGCTTCCATTAGGGGTTAATCAAATTGAAATCGATAGGTATCTTACGAGTTCTTCAACGGCTGTATTTATTCCTTTTACAACAGAGGAGCTATTCATCGATTCTAAAAATAGCTTGTATTATGGCTTAAATGCCCTTAGTCACAACTTGATAATGGCAGACAGAAAACTATTAAAGAATCCTAATGGTCTGATATTAGGTACGCCTGGTTCAGGTAAGTCCTTCTCTGCTAAAAGAGAGATGGCCAATGCTATTTTAGTCACCGATGATGATGTGATTATCTGTGATCCGGAAGGAGAGTATGGCAATCTAGTTGAACAATTCAATGGTGAAGTGATTAAGATTTCATCAAAATCGAAAGATTATCTCAACCCTTTAGATATCAATATGAACTATGGCGATGGAGATGCTCCATTGAAGGATAAGGCAAACTTCATCATGTCTCTTTTAGAGCTGGTTGTTGGAGGAAGTGGTTTAACGGCTGCAGAAAAGTCCGTTATTGATAGGTGCTTACCTAAAATCTACGAGGACTATTTTGCTGACCCAAGACCAGAGAATATGCCAATACTTCAAGACTTGTATGATATGTTAATAAATCAGGAAGAAGCTGTTGGTAGAAAGCTAGCCACAGAGATGGAAATCTATGTTACTGGCTCTCTTAATGTATTTAATAATCACTCCAATGTCGACTTAAATAAGCAGTTGCTTTGTTTTGATATTAAGGAGCTAGGAACTCAGCTTAAAAAGATAGGTATGCTGGTCATTCAAGACCAAGTATGGAATAAGGTTTCACTCAATAGAGGAAGCAGGGCTACCAGATACTATATTGATGAGTTTCACTTACTGCTAAAGGAAGAACAAACTGCCCAATATTCAGTAGAAATCTGGAAGAGATTTAGAAAATGGGGAGGAATTCCTACTGGTATAACACAAAACGTTAAGGATTTACTTGCTAGTCAAGAAATAGAAAATATCTTTGATAACACCGATTTTGTCCTTATGCTTAACCAAGCTCCAGGAGATAGAGATATCCTGGCAAGCAAACTTAAAATTTCATCACCTCAGCTTAGATATGTCACAAATTCCAATGCTGGTGAGGGATTGCTTTTCTTTGGAAATACCATTGTTCCATTTGTGGACAAATTCCCGAAGGATACGATTCTTTATCAGAAGATGACAACTAAACCTGAAGAGGTTAAAGATGAGTAAGAAAAGGAAAAAGAGTTTTGATGAAAAACTGAGGTTAAGTAAAGAAAAGCAAAATCAAGATGGCAGTAAAGTTGTAATTGAAGATTCCAAGCTAAAACATGGAGACGATTATCGTGGGAAGATTATTCGAGATAACGAGCGTTTCCAAGATAAGTTTCAAGAAAGAAAAAGTAAGAGATATGATTTGGAAAAGGAAGATAAAGGAGGGAAATCAAGCAATCGAAGATATAAGTTAGCAGAAGAAAAAGTTCAACATCAAGAAGAAATTCAGAGTGCGAATCATGAGATGAATTGGATGCCCACAGAAGTTAAGGCAGAAGAAATTGGCTTATCTCATGAAGGAGAAGCTAACAGAGAAATAATCGCAAGGCCAAATCAAAATACCAATATTAAGCTAAAAACAGACTCTAACATGGAAACTAAGGAGTCTGTTTTTTATTCTGCTGATACTCAAAATCCTGATTCTAAAATTAATAATAAGGCATCCAAAAAAGTCCAGCTTAGAAAACAAGCAGAGACTTTCCGAAAAGAGGAAAAGTTCGCAGAAAAGGCTAGTCAAGAAAGTGAGGTGTATGATCCACTAGCCAAGGACACAGATAATGATGGTATCCCTGATAGGTATGACAATAACTTTAAGGATAGTGATTATTTTGAATCAACCTATGATGTAGAAGATCCAAAAAGAGAAGAACAAGTCCATCAACAAGAAAATTATTCTCAAGCTAGTAGAAAAACGCAAAATCGAAAGATTGGAAAGGACTTTCGAAAACAGCAAGCTGACTTTAAAAACAGGAATTTTGAGGAAAACAAGTATGACCCACTAGAAAGAGATACGGATAGTGATGGCATAGCAGATAGGTTTGATTATGATTTCAAGGACAGCAGGTACTTTGAATCAACTTTTGATGTAGAAGATCAAGAGCTAGAAGCTAGAAACCTTAAAGAAGTAAAGGCCAAACTTAAAGAAAAGCAAAAGCAAAAATATGCTGATGAATTTAGGAAGAAGCAAGGAGGTAAAGAGCATCATCAAGAAGGAAGTAAGAAGAAAAATTATACCAATGAAGGCTTTACCAGAAATAGAGGAAAGGAAGATAAAGGACATCCTTCAAAAAAAGCAGTTCCCAATAGCAAAACGAAGAAAGGAAGAGTAAAAGATCTTGCTAAATCAGGCCTTAAAAGTGAAGCGGTAGCATCTGGTTTATTAATAGGTGCTGAAAAGAGCCAAGATGTAGCAAAAGCATATCTTAGTTCAGGAAGCGAAGACAATGTAGGTGTTGAAGGAGCTGAAAAGACTTTAGAAGCAAATTCAAAACTCATTCATAAAGCACAAAAGTCTTTTAATAAAAGAAAATCGAAAAAGGCCTATTCCCTATCTGAAAATGAATACAAGTTAAAGGAAAAGAAATCTAAGCTTGATTTTCGAGATGAGACAGAAAAAGCAAAGGAAACAGCGGAATATAAAAAGAACAAGGCCTATAAAAAGTTTCAAAAAAGAAAGCAAATGAAGGCTTCTGTCCAAGAAAAGAAACATACAAAAATTATTGACAGGATAAAGAAAAGCTTCAAAGACCTAAGCATAAGTGCAAAGAACTTCATCGTAAGAAAATCGAGGACAGCAATCTTGGCTATTCTAGCGGTAATCATCATTGGAACATTTTTTATTAACTTTGGTGGTTCGAGTATGTCTTTGATGATGAATACGACAAGTTCAACCCTATCAACGACTTATCTTTCAGACCAAGGTGTATTAAGTGAAGTTAATCAAGTATTTACTTCAATGGAGCAAGAACTTCAAGACGAGCTTTCAAGTCTAGAAGATTATTATCCTGGCTATGATGAGTATATTGTTAATAAAGATGGGGAAATTTACCATAATACTCATGAATTACTGGCCTATATTACTTCAAGATATGGGGCTATTGAAAAAGTTTCCGATGTGAAAAATGCTCTTGATGAACTCTTCAAGGAGATGTACCAAGTTAGTTATCAAACTGAAGAAGAAACAAGGTATAGGAGAGAAACTAGGACTATTATTAATGAAAATGGTCAAGAAGAAACCATTCAAGTCCAAGTTCCTTATATGCATAAGAAGCTTATTGTAAACCTTAAGACAAGGACAATGGATAGTGTTGTTCGAGAAATATTTGCAGAGTATCCAGACAATATCACTCATTATGAAGCACTTGTGGCAAATCAAGGTAACATGGGTGATTACTTTGGAAGTGGGACAGGCGATTTGTCTGAAATTGTCTTTAATCCAGACTTTGGAAATCCTGGCATAGCCTTTGATGATGCAACAACGAAAAAGCTCTTTAATGAAGCTGAAAAACATATTGGTAAGCGTTATGTATTTGGAGCAAATGGTCCGAGTAACTTTGACTGTTCAAGCTTTGTTTGCTGGAGCTATACCCATTCAGGCGTTCGAAATATGCCAAGAACAACGGCCTATCGAATTTTTACAGATTATTGCAATCCTGTAAGTCCAAGTGAAGCAAGAGCAGGAGATATTATTTTCTTCCACGGAACATATAACAGCGGAACGCCAATATCTCATGTAGGAATTTATGCAGGAAATGGAATGATGCTTCATGCTGGAGATCCAATTCAGTATACAAGCATTAACACAAACTACTGGAAGAGCCATTTTTACAGTTTTGGAAGATTAAGATAGAAAGGATAAAACATGTGAGCAGAAGATTAAATACAGTAAATAACAAAATAAATAAGTTAAATGAGAAGAAAGCCCTACTCGAAGAAGAGTTAGGGCTTTTGCTTTTAGAAAAAGAAGAATTAGAAGAACAGGAAATTATAGCTGTTTGTAAGAAAAATAATATCACTCTAGAAGAGTTGATGCGAAAAGTAAATGAAGAAAAACAAAGAAAAATGAAGGAGAAAAAAGAAAATGAAGAATAGTACAAAAAGATTTGTGGCACTCCTGCTTTTATTAGTTGGTCTTGTGGGCTACTTAGGCGGAGCTGGAGAGATTGTAATGGCAGAAGAAAGTGCATGGACAAAAGAGGACTTTTTATATAGTAGCGACACAACAATCATTGCCTTTTCAGAGCAAGGAATGGAAAAAAGCAAAACAATGAAGACCTTAAGCTTCCCTGAAGGTGTAGTGACAATTAATGGAAACTACTCATTAAGTCATCAAGATGACCCTAGGCGTTTTGAAAGGGAATTTGGTAGAGGAAAAGAGTGGGATAAGATTATAATTCCTGACAGCGTGGAAAACCTAGGCTATGCTGTATTTCTAGAAGCTAGAACAAAAGAAGTTCAGCTATCCAACAATTTAAAGAGTCTTGGTGGACTTGCGTTTTTCAATAACGGCTTACAAGAAGTTAATCTCCCCCATGGATTAGAAGTTATTAACCACAACGCCTTTGAAAGAAATAAGTTAGAAACAATTACTATTCCTGAAAGCGTAAATTTTATTGACCAATATGCTTTTACAAATAACAATCTTCATACGATTAAAATTTTAGGTGAACCTAGGATTTCTGAAAAAGGAATATTCACTAAGCAAGTCGCTACCTATAAACCAGCTCAAAACCCTTTCTATGAGGAACACTTTGGCTACAATGGGAGCTTTCAAGTAGATAACCTTCCCGAAGAACTAAGCTATGAGAATGGAGAGTTTTCTTTCAAGAGCGATGATGTGGATATGGTAACTTTTGATTTTAGCCTTGCTCATACTTCCTATGAAGGCAGTATGACGATTATAAATTCTCACAAATATAGTCGAGGTGTTCAAGTTAATCCAGAAATAACAGAAGCGGATACTCAAACGGATAATAAGGAAACTACAGATGTAGGCACTCAAACCGACGATAAAGAGACAACAGAAGCTGGAACACAAAAAGATAATCCTGACACTAGCGAGCAAGCAACGCAAACTAAAGTTGAAGTTCTAGTGAAGTATGTCTTAGATGATGGGACAGTTTATAAAGAAGACAAGGTAAGTGCCGATATAGGTGCGATTCTTGATTCTGGTGACCTACCAATGCTCTCAAATGATATGAAGTTTACAGATGATTTCTTATTCTATGGAGTTAAAGAAAGCGACAATGTTATCGAGAGGAAAGTCGCTAAGCTTGTTGAAGATAAAGAACCTGAAACTGATGATAAAGAACAACAAGTAGAAGATGGTAAAAAAGAAGATGCTAGCACTCAAACAGATTTAACGAAAGAAGATCTTGCAGAACTTGAAGATAAATCTAATCAGTTAGCTAAGGAAGTAGAAAAATTAAAAGAGACTCTCATTAAATCAGAAGAAGTATCTAAAGAGCAAAAGGAAAAGATTGAAGTATTAGAGAAAGAAAAAGCTGACTTAAAGCAGGAATTAGATGAAGCTAAAAAGCAATCTGAAGAAGCAAGCAAAAAAGAAGAGACTGATGAGAACAAGGCTTGCCTTGAACAAGTAAAAGCATTAGAGGAAAAGCTTGCTGGAATTGACAAGACTTTGCAAGAGACAAATAAGATTATTAAAGAAAATCAACCATCTTCAAATCAAGTAAATAAGACCCAAGTAAAAGAAACCCCTCAAGCAGTTACGAAACAACAAAACAATACGGCAGAAAACACTAGCCCTGTTAAATCTACAGGTTCTACAACACAATCCGTAATCAAGGAAAATCCAAATACTGGTGTTAAAGAGATTGAAAAACCGAAGAGTGCCTTGCTTGAGAATTCAGGTGAAAATACTCAGGTAAAGAACCCTAATGGCGAGACTCAAGAGACCTCTGTTAATCAAAGGCAAGAAAAGGATACTGAAATCAGATATCCAAATAAATTGACACCTAAACAACCAGCTAATGGCACTTCAAATGATATGAATGGGAATAATCAATCAGTGAATACGAATAAAGGCATGGCAAGCGATCCGTCTAAGGCAAGGGCTACTGTAACTGAAAATGTAGACAATGCCAATAATGATTTCCCAATTCATAATGGAACAGTCGAAGAGGGGACAGAAGCTAATGAAGGCCTTCCATACTATTCAGCAGACGCAAGGCAGTTTGTAACCTTCATGACTAAGAACGGCAAAACATTCCATCTAATTATCAATCATGATGAGACACAAGAAAATGTAATGCTCTTAACAGAGGTATCAGAAGATGACTTGCTTAACATGGTAGAAACGAAAGAAGAACCGAAAAAGGAAGAACCTGTGAAAATTGAGGAGCCAGAGCCAGTTGTTGAAGAACCTGTGAAGGAGGAAGAATCTAGCAATGCTGGAACATATCTTCTAGTTGGTCTTGTTATCGCTGGTGTATTGGGTGCTGGCTACTATTTCAAGGTAGTTAAGGCAAACGAAAATGAAGAGCTAGCAGGTTTTGAAGAAGATGATGACTATTATTCGGAAGCAGAAGATAGTTATATCGATTCAAGTGACGATGACGAGGAAGAAGACATCGATAGTGAAGACTTGCTATAAGTAAAGTGAAATTCATTAGTAGTAGAGGCGAGAGTGTAAGAGCTTTCGCCTTTTACTTTTTTTAGGAGGAAGATATTTAATGAAGTTAGTAATAGCAGAAAAACCAAGTGTGGGAGTTGCTCTTGCAAAAGCAATTGGAGTAAATCAAAGAAGAGATGGCTATTTTGAAGGAAATGGCTATATTGTTTCTTGGTGTGTTGGCCATTTAGTTCGCATGGCAAATCCTGATAAATATAACGAGAAATATGCTAAATGGAAAATAGAAGATTTACCTATTTTTCCAGAAGAGTATTTATATGAACTAAGTCCTAAAACGAAAAAGCAGTTTGCTCTTTTGAAAAAGCTAATGCAAGACAAAAAAGTGGACACAGTTATCAACGCTTGTGATGCTGGACGTGAAGGAGAATCTATTTTTAGATTGGTCTACCAGCAAGCAAAGTGTAAGAAGCCAATTCAAAGGCTCTGGATATCATCAATGGAAGATCAGTCGATAAAAGAAGGCTTTCAAAACTTAAAAGATGGACGTGATTATGAAAATCTCTTTGAGTCAGCACAGGCAAGGTCTATTGCTGATTGGCTTGTTGGCATGAACTTAAGTAGGCTTTATTCTTGTCTTTACAATCAAAATTATTCGGTGGGAAGAGTTCAAACACCAACGCTAAATATGATTGTACAGCGTGATGGCGAAATAGATAGGTTTATAAAAGAAAAATATTACACTGTTGAGATTATAGGTGATGGTATTACTCTTTCTACTGAAAGAATTGATGACTATGAAGTAGCAGACCAACTTAGAAACCTCATTGATGAAAAAATTATTATTACTGATGTAGAGAAAAAAGAGAAGGTAACTAGACCTGACAAGCCTTATGATTTAACAACTTTGCAAAGAGAAGCAAATAAAGTTTTTGGATATTCAGCCAAGAATACCCTAGATATTACACAAAAGCTCTATGAGAAAAAATTAGTGACCTATCCAAGAACGGATAGTCGTTACTTAACAGAAGATATGAAAGAGACGACAAAGTCCTTGATTAACCATTTAGAAAGAGACTTTCAGTTTGATGAAAAGAGTTTTTCTTCTATCTTTGATAATTCTAAAGTAACCGACCACTACGCCATTATCCCAACTATGAGTGTAGAAATGTCTAAACTAGAAAGTCTAAGCATAGAAGAAAAGAATGTCTATGAGCTAATTAAGGCTAAACTACTTATGTCTTGTAGCAAGCCTTTAATTGAGAGCATGACAAAAGTTATCTATGAATATGATGGCTTTACTTTTACGGCTAATGGTAAAACCGTAATTGAAAAAGGCTTTCGAGAATATGAAGTTAAGCAGAAAGAATCAAAAGAAAAGACTTTACCTAATCTATCATCTGGAGATGAGCTTGTTGTTTTAGATGTGGTTATACAAGAAAAGTTTACGAAGCCTCCCCAACATTTTAATGAGGATACTTTATTAAAGGCTATGGAAAAAGCTGGAGCAGACTTTTTAGATAAAGATATCGAAGTGGAACGAATGGGATTAGGTACACCAGCGACAAGAGCAGGAATCATTGAGAATTTAATAAACAAAGGATATGTAGAAAGAGATAAGAAGAATTTGCTTGCTACCCATAAAGGTACGTCCTTAGTGGCAATTGTGGCTGATGAGTTTAAGTCAGCAGAGACCACTTCTCATTGGGAAATGAAGTTATCTGATATAGCTAGTGGAAGATTTTCAAAGGACGAGTTTATAGGAGAAATTCAGAAGACAATTCAAAAGACAATAGATTTATACGAGAAGGCAAGGAAATAATGATAGGAGGTTAATTTATGCGAGTTAATGATTTTTACAATATCATAGAAGTCATTAAACAAGATATTTTAAGTAGCCCAGAGGAATACCTAAAGTTACTTAAAGTCATGGGAAATAATCAACGCTATGATTTCCTAAGTCAGATGACGATTTATGATAAAAACATAGAAGCGACTGCCTGTGGTAAATTTGATTTTTGGCGAAAAAGATTTAATCGAACAGTAAAGTATGGAGAAAAAGGAATCCCCATTATTGAAGATTATGGAGGATACAAAAGAGTTAATTATATTTTTGATGTAAGTCAGACCGTATCAAGAAATCGAGAAGTCAACGAAGTAAACTTATGGCAGTTTGATAAAGAAAAGTATGGTTTTATTCTAGAAGAATTAATTGAAAATGCAGGTTATGGTTCTAGTGATAAGCTATCTGAAAACTTATATAATTTAACGAGAATAGTTAGCGAGGAAAGGGCATATAGTTTAGCCAATGAACTTAGGATTGATGAAGAAGATAGAAGTTCATTTGTAGCCTTTATCAACCAATCGGTAAGCTATGCTATTGCTAATAGATTTGATTTAGACTTTCCAATCAATAGAGAATTGATAGCAGATAATTACCATCATCTTGATAGCACTTCCTTCATGACTATGGGAAATGTTCTATCGGAGCTTTCGGAAGATGTTATTGAAAAGGTGATGGTAAGAACAAGAGATTTAGAATTACAAGAAGAATTAGCGAATGCTAGAGAAACTAAGGGAGGAAGAGAAAATGTTGTTCGACGAGATAGTAATGATGGAAGGCAAACAGAGCGAATTTGGGAATATGGAGACGATGGAAGAGATAGCCTTGAAAGTCAGGGAGAAAACCCTGGACAATCTGGAGGAAGAGAAGGAGTTTATGGAAACTTATCCGAATCCGACTTACGCCATCATGAGGCTGGACTATCTAGTAGAGACGGAGAGTCAGAGTCTGTTCGAGATGTTGCTGGATCTTTACGAGAAGAACGAACTGGTGAATCATTTGATGCAGATACAGAGCGAAGCGATTCAGATGATACGAGACGAGAAACCCAAGATGATGGAAGCTTGGAAGATCGAGGACGAGAACCCCAAGGAGATGAAAACAATGATGTCGGCCTTGAAGGAGATAGTCATCAAGGAAGTAGTGGAAGCTTAGAAGAGAATAGTCAAGACTTAGAAGAAGCCGAAGAGGCTTCTTTTTTCTATTCAAAGAATGAGCCAAGCATTTTAATGACGGAAGAAATGCTTGAAAGTGTACCAAAAATATATGAGCAAGATGGAGTCCCCTTAGCAGATAAGGAAGTTCATGCAGCCTATTTTATTCCTTTTAGGAGTAATTGGACTTGGTACATGACGGAGTTTGATCCCGAAACAAGGGATGCTTATGGACTTGTACTAGGCTATGAGCCTGAATGGGGATATTTTAATCTTGATGAGCTAGAGGAATTACAGGCACAAAGACTTATCTTAGAAGATTTTCCTAAAACATTTAGAGAGCTTGCAGATACAGAATTAAGAAAGCAATTATCAGCAGATGAGCTTAATAGTGTTTTTAGAGGGCAACTTTCTTTTGAAAATGAACCTATGGAGCAAGTTTCATTATTTGACGGCTTGGATTTAGAAGAAGAGTTGGACAAGAACCATGATAGGCTGGACAATTTATTAGAAATAGGACAAACCGTCTACTATGACTATGAAGCCTACTTAGTAGAAGAAATCTATACTGAGGGAAATCAAGGGCATTTGAAATTAAAACCGATAAGAGAAACAAGCCACTATAATCCCCACTTAACCTTTGAAAGCAAAGACGATTTATATAAGCTAATAACCCTAGAAAGACCAAGCTTTATTGTTGGTGATGAAGTCCGCTATAAGGACAAAGACTTTACCATAACCAACATTGATATGTCGTCAAATTTAAAAACGGTAACCATTCGTGACTATGACGAGTTTTTAGGTGGCATGATACGAGCTTCTGAAGTTCTTGTTTTCAAGAATGAAGATGATTTAAATACAATGTTTCAGCCTTTGGGAAAAGAAATATTAGAAGAACCTAAAGAGGAAGTATGTATAGATGTAGAACAGGTTGTAGAAACGGAAAAAATACCAGCTAAAAATTATGTGTTACCAGAAGTATCTAATGAGCTAACAAGTCTTACACCGTCAGAAAGGCTTAGTCGAAACAGTGAAGCCTTGCAAGTTCTCTTTGATGTTGAATCAGAAAATAGAAATGCCAGAGAAGATGAGCAGGAAGTCTTATCCAGTTATTTAGGTTGGGGTGGCCTTGCTGATGTCTTTGATGAAAATAAGAAAGGTCAATGGGAAGAAGCAAGAAACTTTCTAAAAGAAAACTTAACAGAGGAAGAATATGAAAGGGCTAGAGAAAGTACACTTACAAGTTTTTATACGCCGAAAATTGTTGTAGACAGCATATATCAAACCCTGTCTGATATGGGATTTAGAAAAGGCAATATCTTAGAGCCTTCAATGGGCGTAGGAAATTTTATAGGAAGCTTGCCAAATGATTTATCGGAATCAAAATTTTATGGAGTTGAGCTGGATTCCATAAGTGGACGTATAGCCAAAAAACTCTATCCAGAAAGTGACATTCAAATTAAAGGCTTGGAAGAAACAGACTTTTCAAACAACTTCTTTGATATTGCCATAGGAAATGTTCCTTTTGGCGACTATAAGGTTAATGACCGAGACTATAACCGAAATAATTTTCTAATTCATGACTATTTCTTTGCCAAGTCCATTGATAAGGTTCGTAATGGTGGAATTATTGCCTATGTTACTTCCTCGGGAACAATGGATAAAAAGGATGAGAGCGTAAGACGATATTTAGGAGCGAGGGCTGAGTTTTTAGGGGCAATAAGACTTCCTAATAACACTTTTAAAGGTGAAGCTGGTACAGAAGTTACTTCCGACATTATCTTCTTAAAGAAAAGAGACTCAATTCTTGATCTAGATGATGACTGGATTCATTTGGCAGAGGACGAAAATGGTCTTACCTATAATAAGTATTTTGCAGACCATCCTGAAATGGTATTGGGTCAAATGGTTGAAACTAGTGGTCGATTTGGCAATGAGATTAATTGTATAGCAGGAGAGGAAGATTTAGCTACTCTATTAAGACAAGCTAGCAAGGAAATCTCCTTAAACAATCGCTATGAGGAAATTGAACTATTAGATGATGAACTAGATACGATTCCTGCAACAGATGATGTAAAAAACTTTTCCTATACTGTTATTGATGATGAAGTCTATTATCGAGACAACTCTGTCCTCATTCACAAGGAAGTATCAGAGACTAACAAAGAAAAAATAAAAGATTATCTTGCTATTAATGAGGCTTTGAAAGAAGTCATTTACAGGCAAAAAGAAGATTTTTCAGATAGTAAAGTAAAAGAAGCCCAAGAAAGATTAAATGAAGTCTATGATGCTTTTTCAGAAAAACATGGTTTTATTAATAGCCTTTCCAATACAAGAGCCTTAAGAGAAGATAGTAACTTCCCTTTGGTATCTTCAATCGAAATTTTAGATGATGAAGACCAGTTTAAGGAAAAGGGTGATATTTTTTCAAAAAGAACCATCACCAAAGCAAAGCTTGTTGACCATGTAGACACATCTCTAGAAGCCTTAGTCTTATCTGTTTCAGAAAAAGGAATGGTCAACTTCCCTTATATGGAAGACTTAACAGGTAAAGATAGAGGAACGTTGATCAAAGAATTACAAGGTGAGATATACCTAAATCTAGATGAGAAGCCCAATGCTAATACATCTTTTTCAATCAATATTGAAGATGGAGACCTGCCTTTTGTATCGGCTAATAATAGTGAATCTTACAAGTATCGTTATGTAACAGCTGACGAGTATTTAAGTGGGAATATCCGTGAAAAATTAGAGACTTTAGATAGTCACATTGAAAGAATTCAGTATGAATTAAGCCATAATGAGCGAAATAGGGTCGCTATCTCGGCAGACTATACTATTTACTCAGAAGATGAGAAAAAGCTTCTACAAGGCGAATTAGAGCGTCTGAACTACCAAAGAGAACGCCTGGAAGAGGTTATGCCTGAAAGATTAACAGCTAGTGAAATTAACGTAAGATTAGGGGCGACTTGGATTCCTGCAAAGGACGTTGAAGCCTTTATCTTTGAAACTTTAAAGACACCCAGCTTTGCAAAGTGGGATATTAATGTCAAATTCTCCCCTTTGACTAGCGAATGGAACATCGAAGGCAAAAGTGTAGATAAGTTTAATGACCTAGCGAATATGACCTATGGGACTTCGAGAGTGAATGCCTATAAACTTATTGAAAATTCCTTAAATTTGAAAGATACAAAAGTATTTGATCGTGTAACTGATGATGAAGGTAGGACAACATCGGTCTTAAATAAAAAAGAGACCATGCTTGCCAGTCAAAAGCAGGAACTTATAAAAGAGAAGTTTAAGGATTGGATTTTTGAAGAGCCTAACCGAAGGCATAGACTGGAAAATATTTATAATGAACGCTTTAACTCCGTTAGAAACCGAGAATATGATGGGTCGAATTTAAGTTTTGAGGGCATGAATACGGAAATTGAATTAAGACCTCATCAAAAGAATGCAATAGCTAGAACCTTGTATGGTGGTAATACCCTACTTGCCCATGTAGTTGGAGCTGGTAAAACTTATGAAATGGTCGCTTCTGCTATGGAATCTAAGAGGCTGGGTATGTGCACTAAATCTTTATTTGTAGTGCCAAATCACATTACTGGCCAGATTGGACGTGAGTTCATGCAACTCTACCCTTCTGCAAATATTATGGTTGCAGACAAAAAAGATTTTCAGCCGAAAAGCCGAAAAAGGTTTATAGGTAAGATTGCTACAGGTGAGTATGATGCCGTTATTATTGGCCATAGTCAATTTGAAAAGATTCCCATGAGTAAAGAGTACCAAGAAAAGCATATCAAGGAACAGATTGACGATATCGTTCATTTTATTTCTGAATATAAGTATGACCGAAATCAAAACTTTACGGTTAAACAGTTACAAAAGACAAAGAAAAAGCTAGAGACAAGACTTGCAAAGCTTAATGATGACTTTAAAAAAGATGATGTGATGACCTTTGAAGAGCTAGGAGTCGATAGATTATTTATAGATGAGGCTCATAACTACAAGAATTTATTTTTGCATACAAAAATGAGAAATGTTGCAGGTATTGGCCAGTCAGAAGCCTTTAAGTCCTCGGATATGTATATGAAGTGCAGATATATGGACGAAATGACGGACGGCAAGGGGGTCATATTTGCGACAGGAACGCCTGTATCTAATTCTATGACGGAGCTTTATACCATGCAAAGATATCTCCAGTATGATGATCTTAAAAAGCAAGGTCTTGAACACTTTGATTCATGGGCATCAACATTTGGCGAAACACAAACGGCTATGGAATTAAGTCCTGAAGGAACTGGCTATCGAGTGAAGACTCGTTTTTCTAAGTTTTATAATCTGCCAGAACTTATGAGTATGTTTAGAGAAGTAGCTGATATTCAAACGGCTGATATGCTTAATCTTCCAACGCCAGAAGCGGAATACCATGTGATTAAGACTATGCCAAGTGAAAAACAAAAGGAAATCTTGCAAGGTCTTGCTGAAAGAGCGGACAAGGTAAGAAATAATCAGGTCGAACCTACTGTAGATAATATGCTCAATATAACCAATGATGGCAAAAAGCTTGCCTTAGATCAGAGGTTAATTAATCCCTTGCTACCTGACAATCCAGAAAGTAAGGTCAATACTTGTATCAAGAATGTATTCAGCATTTGGGAAGCTTCATCAGAAAGAAAATCAACACAGCTTATATTCTCGGATATGTCGACACCAAAAGGTGACGGTGAGTTTAATGTCTATGATGATATTAGAGATAAGCTTGTAGAGATGGGAATCCCTAAAAAGGAAATTGCCTTTATCCATGAAGCAAATACTGACAAGCAAAAAGAAGAACTCTTTGCCAAGGTGCGTAAGGGCGAAGTGAGAATCCTTATGGGTTCTACTCAAAAGATGGGTTCAGGGACGAATGTCCAGACCAAACTCGTAGCTCTTCATGACCTTGATGTTCCCTGGAGACCAGCCGACTTAGAACAAAGAGCAGGACGTATTGTCCGCCAAGGCAATGAAAACGAGAAGGTCAATATCTTTAGATATGTCACAGAAAATACCTTTGACAGCTATTTGTGGCAGACCATTGAGAATAAGCAAAAGTTTATTTCTCAGATTATGACTTCTAAAACACCAGTGCGAGCCGCTGAAGATGTAGACGAAAGCAGTTTGAATTATGCTGAAATCAAGGCCTTAGCGACAGGAAATCATTTAATAAAAGAAAAGATGGAGCTGGATAATCAGGTTACGAAACTAAAGATGCTTGAAGCAAACTTTAAGTCCAATAAGTATAGCCTAGAAGACAAGGTTACCAAGATTTATCCAAAAGAAATTCAAAAAACAGAGAGCTTAATTAAGAGAATAAAGGAAGACATTGGGAATGTTGAAGCTAAAGCAGAAGGTGATGAAAAATTTACTTCAATAACGATTAATGGTGAGAAGATTAAAGATAAGAAACTGGCTGGAGAGAAGCTTTTAGAAGTAATTAAAGGCGTTCATATTAGCGAAGGCAAGGTAATTGGAGAATACCGCAACTTTGAAATCGAAGTAGCTTATAACTCCTTTGCTAACCAATACACTTTTTCTTTAAATGGAGAAGCAAAACATACTGGTGTTCTAGGAGCGAGTGCAGATGGCAACATTACAAGGCTAGATAATGTACTAGATAAAATGCCTGAAAGGCTAGAACAACAAGAAGATAAGCTTCAAATGACCAAAGAACAACTAGCCAATGCTAGAGAAGAGCTAAAAAAGCCTTTTGAACAGGAAATTGAATTGCAGGATAAAGTTCTTAGACTAGCAGAGTTAAATAGGTTGTTAGATATGGGTGAGGTAGAAGAACTAGAAAATCAATCCCCACTCATGGAAGATTTAAAAAGAGCTATCATTGAGTTTTGTAATGAAGAATATGACAGCGAAAACTCGTATGATGAGTTTGATACTCTTTATCCTGATTTGGCTCATGTCGGTATTGCCTATACTGAAACGCCTGACGGAAGAAACTCCATCTCTTATGAACTTAATCTGGAAGAGAAGTCCTGGTCTTTATTCCTAGACGAGGATATCTTGGTAGTTTCTGAAAAATTTGGTGGAGAGGGTATGACGGAAGAAGAAACGATCAAGGAAATGATAGAAAGTGTCCACTATGCCAATTTTAACGACCTAGTTTATATCGATTCAGATGAGTTAATGCGTGCTACTGGTTTGGCTATAGATGATGAGGGGAACATTTATGATCCGCTAGCTAAAGACTTAGATAATGATGGCATTGCTGACCGTTATGATCATGACTTTAGAGACAGCGACTACTTTGAATCTACCTATGATGTAGATGATAACTTGTATGCAAGAAGTAAGGGTGCAAAACCGTCTATATTAGGACAAATCAAGGAATATAAAGAAAGTCAGACTAAAGAAGATACTGAAAAAGAACACAAAGAAAATGATAGAGAACGTTAAGGGAGCGAAAGCTCCCTAGTTTTATTTAGGAGGATAGCAAAATGGATTATAAGGAAATGAGAGATGCAATTGAAGCAATGGCTAATGAGAATTACGAGGACTTTGTAAAGGGGCTAATTAGCTTTGAAAAAGGAATAGATGACAGGGATGCTCTTGACAGTATTTATCAATCCTATATGGATAATGACACACAAGGTTTACTAAATGATGAGTTCGACTATGTCATAGATAACCTTAAAGAACAGGGGATAATTCAAGAGGACGTAGGTATTGAAGAAGAAAGAGATGACCTTATAAATATTGTAGGCAACATCGCTCAAGATATTGAAAGCCTAGAACTCAAAAACAATCAAGGTGACTCTTTTAAGGTGGTGAATTTTACAGTTGTTTCCAATAATGAACAAGGTGACAAGGTATTTCATAACTGTTCTGCCTATGAAGATAAGGCAAAGATCCCTGAAACATTTAATAAGGGAGATTTTGTAAAGCTATTCGGGAAAGTAAGGAAAAATATTGATGAGAATGGAAAAGAGCATACAAATATCCGCATCCTCGATTCTAAGCTCTTAAAAGCAAGAAGTAGAGGGAAAGATCAAGAAGAGAAGAAAGAATCGATTCTAGGGGCAATTAAGAAGCATAAGGAAGCGAGCAATCAAAAGAATAGTAAGAAAACAGAACAAAAACATGAAACAGAAAGATAAATATATATGGCGGTGTGGTCTTTGGACTGCACCGTCTTTTTTGGTTTAATAAGTTCGCAAAAAGAAACTAATATTTGGTATAATTATATTAATATAGGAAATAAAAAAATTTTGTGCAAGGAGGTAAGCATGTTGGTTTTAAGCTACAAAAAGCTTTTCAAAAAGCTGATTGATATTGATATGCAACACAATGAACTTATGAACAAGGCAAATGTAAGTAGGAGTACTTTTTATAAATTAAAAAACGGTGAAAATGTCAACACTCAAACATTACTTAGAATTTGCAATGCATTAAAATGTGATATTTCAGAAATAGTTGAGTGTGTGGAGGGATAGAAATGAAAAATCAAAAATTAGATAGAGTAACTTATAACAAATTAGTTTCATTTATTTGGTCAATAGCAGACGATTGTTTGCGTGATGTTTATGTACGTGGGAAATATAGAGATATTATTCTACCTATGACCGTAATCAGAAGGTTTGATGCAATATTAGAACCTAAAAAGAAACAAATTTTAGAGCTAAAAGAGCTTTTTATGAAAAATGAAGCAGATGATTTAGAATCAGCAATGGGTCTAGCAATAGATTTACCATTTTATAATATTTCTCAATTCACTTTAAGAGACTTAAAAAACGAAACATCCGCTCAAAATTTAAAGAAAAATTTTAAAGATTATCTAGATGGATTTTCACCAAATGTTAGAGATATTCTTAATAAGTTCAAGTTTTATAATCAACTAGATACAATGACAGAAGCGGGAATACTAGGGTCTGTTATTGAAAAGTTTGTTTCTAGCGAAATCAACTTAAGTCCTTATCCAGTATTAAATAGCAATAATGAAGTTATACAGCCAGGATTGGATAACCACACAATGGGTGTGCTTTTTGAAGAATTAATAAGAAAATTTAACGAAGAAAACAATGAAGAAGCTGGGGAACACTTTACTCCACGTGATGTTGTTGAGTTAATGGCTGATATTGCGATTATTCCTGTTGCTGATCAATTAAAAGATGCTCCATATACTCTTTACGATGGAGCTGCTGGTACATTGGGAATGTGCACTGTGGCGGTTGAAAAAATTGAAAAAGTTGCAGAGGAAAGAGGTAAAAACATAACAACTCACATTTACGGACAAGAAATCAATCCAGAAACTTATGCTATTGCAAAAGCAGATATGTTAGTGAAAGGTCAAGGCCAAGATTCAGACAATATTTATTATGGTTCTACTATATCAAATGACTTTTTGTCTGGGTATGAATTTGATTTTATGCTTTCCAATCCTCCATACGGCAAGAACTGGAAAATAGATTTAGAAAAAATAGGAGCAGGAACGAGTAAAACTTTAAAAGATAATGTAAGTGATCCTAGATTTGTGACAGAACATAATGGGGAAGCTGATTTTAGAATGATTCCTGATGTCTCAGATGGACAATTATTATTCTTGCTTAACAATATCTCGAAAATGAAAGATACAGAAATGGGCTCTCGCATTGTTGAAGTTCATAATGGATCTGCATTATTTGCTGGTGGAGTAGGCAATGGGGCTAATAATGCTAGAAAATACATGATAGAAAATGACCTAATCGAAGCGATAATACAACTGCCAGATAATATATTTTACAATACTGGGATTTCAACTTTTTTATGGGTTCTTTCAAATAGAAAAGTAGAAAAAAGAAAAGGAAAGATCCAATTGATAGATGCAAGTTCAATAAAGACAACACTCAAAAAGAACATGGGCAAAAAAAATTGTGAACTTAGCAAAGAGAATCAACTTCAGATATTAAAAACATTCATTGATTTTGAAGAAAATGAATATTCTAAAATATTTGACAACGAAGAATTTGGATACTATGAAGTTATTGTAGAACGACCTTTAAGACAATCTGTATTAGTGAATGAAGAGACCCTGGGTGAATTCAGATCGATTTTGGCACATTTAGGTATTTATGAAGGTGAATTTAAAAAATCAGCTGTGAAGAAATTGGTTGTCAAAGGAGTAAAAAATACAAAAGGCTCAATTTCAGAATTAAGCAATATAGAAAAAATGATTACCTATTTCAATATTTTATCCAATATTAAAAGAGATGAAGAATATTTATCCTATATAGATTTTGAGAAAGAATTTAATAGAGTATCTAAGGGTAAAACGGGAATTACTCTAAACAATCTAAATAAAACAGGTTTACTAGATTTATTTATTAGAAAAAATAAAAAAGCCTCTATGATATATGATTCGAAAGGGAATATGCTAGCAGACCCCGAATTAAGAGAAACTGAACAGATACCGATGTTATATCCGGGAGGCATAGATGAATTCATAAAAAATGAGGTGTTGAGATATCACGATGATGCTTGGGTAGATAAAAAACTTATTAAAACTGGATACGAAATTAATTTAACGAAGTATTTTTACAAGCCAAAAAAACTTCAAAGTGTTATGAGTATTATCAAAGATATACAAGAAATTGAAAAAAAGTCAGAAGGAATAATGGATGAAATTTTAAAGGGGCTTGAATATGAGATATAAAGAATATAAAGAATCAGGCCTCAAGTGGGTAGAAAAGATACCTTCTCACTGGGAAGTTAAACGCTTAGCTAGTGTAGTAGATATAAGAAAAGAAAAAAATGATCCAATTAAAACGAATGAAATTTTATCATTAAGTGCAAAGTATGGTGTCACGCCTTATTCTGAAAGAAAAGAAAAAGGTGGCAATCGTCCAAAATCAGATTTATCAAAATATAATATTTGCTATAAAGGCGATATTTTAGTGAACTCAATGAATGTTGTATCGGGTGCTGTTGGTAAATCGAACTATTTTGGAGCGATTAGTCCAGTATACTATGCTCTTGAGACCAATGATAATAATGATACTGACTTTATTGAATTTATTTTTAGAAACTATGATTTTCAAAGGAGTATGGTGGGTCTTGGTAAAGGGATAATGATGAATGAATCGGATGATGGGGTCTTATCTACTGTAAGAATGAGAATCTCATGGGATGTTATGAAAACATTACCTATTCCCGTTCCACCTCAAAATGAGCAGGAAAAGATTGCTAAATTTTTGAAATGGAAAGTTAATGAAATTGATCGGTTGATAGAATTTGAAAATAGAAAAATTAAACTCTTAAAAAAGTCTATAAAATCAGCTCATTTAGAGCTTATTCTAGGTGACTCAAATGTAGAAAATATGAATTTCACTGACAATGACTTTCTATCAACAATTCCATCTGATTGGGAAATTGTAAAGTTACAACGTATTCTTAGGAAAATAGAATTAGATGCAGATGAAACAGATGACATTGTTATTTGTTCAAATCATGGTTATTCATTCTATAGGGGCGAACAAAAAATTGGTTTAACGTCAGAAGATAATAGTTATTATCAAAAAGTTTATAGTGGTCAAATAATGGTTCATGGTATGGATACTTGGCATGGAGCAATTTGCATATCC
>JACDJC010000837.1_pt1 | contig 31658 bp, 33 predicted proteins | sample 7454191 | NCBI WGS metagenome assembly JACDJC01 (sample SAMN14253291, study PRJNA609438) | sludge metagenome | isolation source: sludge after 25d culture with pyrite and EDTA | collected 2018-12-20
ATTCACCACCCGGGCGAAACCCTCGACTATCTTGCCTGAGCGATGGTTTACAGCTTCATCAAAAGCCTGCACCTGACCACCATTGCCATCACCCTGATGTTGTTCGTCCTGCGCGGCGCCTGGATGATCGCGGATTCCCCCCGACTGCAGGCCCGCTGGGTGCGCATCGTCCCGCACGTCAACGACACCCTGCTGCTGACCAGCGGCATCGTGCTGACCGTACTGATCCAGCAATACCCGCTGGTACATGGCTGGCTGACCGCCAAATTTTTCGCACTGGTCGTCTACATCGTGCTCGGCACCTACGCCTTGAAGCGCGGCAAGACCCGACGCCAGCGCATCGTCGCCTGGAATCTGGCCCTGCTGGTGTTCGCTTACATCGTCGCCGTTGCCCTCACACACAATCCTTTTCCCTTCTTGTAAACGCCGTATTAACCGGGCAAGAAATGGCCCCCGGTTTTGGTTTTCGGTCTAAGATATTCATCTCCGAATATCCCTGCCATAACCGAGGTCCGACTCATGAAACGCTGGAACACCAAATACCCTCGCAGATTCGACTTGAGCTCGAATGAAGACTTTCTGCAGTGGCGCGACGAAAAATTGGCGGCCTACCCCAAAGACGTCGGCGAACTGGTCGTCGAACTGGGCGACATGACCGCGCTGAGCCCGGCCGAAAAAGCCAAAATCCTGGCGACGGTGGAACGCGCCAACATGTGCGTTTACACCGCTGGATCGGCCGCAATCGACATGAATGCCCTGCTGGCCCTGGGTACCCAGCTTGGCGTGGTCCGCACCGACAAGGCCGCCCGCCACGCCCAGTCCGACGAATTGACCGATTCGGGCATTTTGAACCGGGCCATCCCGTTTTCCACCCGCCACTGCAACTGGCACACCGACGCGACCTATTACGGATCGGATCAGACGGTCCAGGCGCTGTTCCTGCTGTGCAAGCGTCCCGCGGTCGAGGGCGGAAGCAACAAGGTTCTGGACCACGAAGTGCTCTACATTCACCTCAGAGACAAGGATCCCGGCGCGCTCGAGGTGCTGATGAACCAGAACTGCTTCAATTACCGTAACCCGGCCAGCGGCGAAATCGACCCGCACCGCGGCGGCAAGGTTTTCTGGACCAGCGCCGACGGTCATTTGTGCCACCGCTTTTCCTTCAGAAAAACCGACATGGCCTGGTCTGAGGAAAGCGATGTCGTCGCGGCCAGACAGGTCCTGGAATCGCTGATCTCCGACGAGTCGGTGCACGTCATCGAAGGCCGGCTGGAATCCGGCATGGGCCTGATATCGAACAACGTGCTGCATACCCGCGAACGGCTGGTGGACAGCGACGATGCCGCACACAAACGGCTGCTGTTCCGCGCCCGATTTTATGACAGGGTCAATCCCGAATCAGCCGCTTAAGGTCGGCCCGTTCCGCCAGCGGGCAACTGCGGTTTTTAGGATAATTCCCTTCCACCTCCTCAACGCACAAGGACCCTCATCATGACCCGCACCGAAGTCACCGATCTTATCCTCGCCGCCAAACACAAAAAATGCCTCAAATGGGCCGATATCGCCAAAAAAGTCGGTCAGAGCAAGGAGTGGACAACCGCCGCCCTGCTGGGGCAAATGACGCTCGACAAGAAACAGGCCGCGACCGTCGGCAAGCTCCTGGGTTTGTCACCAGAAGTGGTCGAGCAACTGCAGGTGGTACCGTACAAAGGCAGCCTGCCGACCGCGGTTCCAACCGATCCCCTGCTCTACCGATTCCACGAGCTGATCCAGGTCTACGGCACCACCATCAAATCGCTGATCCACGAAGAGTTTGGCGACGGCATCATGAGTGCAATCGATTTTTCGATGGATATTTCGCGGGTGAAAGACCCGAACGGCGACCGGGTGAAGATCGAGTTGAACGGGAAATTTCTGCCGTACAAGATGTATTGAGCCCGGATGGATTGAGCCCAGTGCCGCTGGTTGGGGCGAACCGTCGCCGGGGCGCTGCGGGGCCGTCCGGTTTTCGGTTCGGCGCAAACCGCGATACTCTCGACGGCAAGAGATACCCGGTTCCCCGGAACGCCTAGTGGAACAAATGGGGCGGGACCGGGTCATCTCATCGTCGCAACCCGACAGCCTCAATCCCTTCTGGAGCATTTCCGCATAGCAACCATGACCTTCGCTCAACCCATCAAACTTGACACCGCCCACTTCGATAACCAGGCCCGCCAATGGGACGACAACCCCCTGTTCCACGAACGCGGGCTGAAAATTGCGCAGGCCATCCGCCACGCCGTGCCCTTGCGCCGGGAGATGCACGCGCTCGACTACGGCTGCGGCACCGGCCTGCTGTCGTTCCCGCTCAAGGATGAGCTTGGGACGATCGTGCTGGCGGACAGTTCGAGCGGCATGCTCGATGTGGTGGCCGAGAAAATCGCCGCACAAGCTGTGACGAACATGACGCCGATGAAGCTCGACCTGCTCGTCGCCCCGAGCCTGGCGCAGAAATTCGACCTCATCATCACCTCGATGACGCTGCACCACGTGCCCGAGACCGACCAGATTCTGGAGATTTTCCACGACCTGCTGAATCCAGGCGGCTACCTGTGCATCGCCGATCTGGAGCAGGAAGACGGCTCGTTCCATGGCCTGGAAGTCGACGTACACCATGGCTTCGACCGGGACGACCTGAGCCGGCGCGCTGCCCAGGCGGGGTTTTCCAAGCCGCAGTTTCAAACCGTATTCAGCATCACCAAGGAACGTCCGTCCGGCACGCAGGACTATCCCGTTTTCCTGATGACCGCACGCCGGACCGACGCATAGCGCGAGGACCACGGCATGGGTCTCGAATACATCTTCTTCAGCGAGGCGCTGCGCGAGCGTTTCGTCGCGTTTGCCTCGGGACACGGTATTCCCAGTACGACGCGACCCGACCCGATCGCAGGCTTTGTCGTCGAACTGCCGGACGGGCTTGACGATACCCTGCAGGACGCAGTCGAGGCCGAGTACGACTCGATCATGGACGAACAGATGCTGCTCGCCGAGTCGGACACGGAGCTGGTTAGCCACCACGCTGCCGGCGTCACGGTGACACTGGCCGACGGCACGAGCCGCGGTGTTCGCATCCCACCGCCGATCGCGCGCCGCCTGTTCGAGCATTTCACCCCTGGGGAAATTCATGAGATCGCGACCGCAATTGCGCAAAGCATCGAAAGCCCGATCGACGGGCCGCTTTGCCACAAGCCACCCGAATAAGCGAGGATCCGATTGGACGCCGACCTGATTGCCGAAACCGTTCGCGCGGCGTGTATGCAAGCCGCGCTTGCCGCCTACGAGGACGCCGGGCTTCGCGGCCTCTGCGAAACGGGGCGCTGGGAAGTCGCGGTGGGCGCGCTCGAGTCGCTCGATCTGAAGAGCCTCGTTCGACAACTCGATCACCAGAGCTCGAAGGGGTCGAGCTGACGCATCTCACGAGAATTCAGGCCAAGCCCCACGCCGCGAACCCGCTTGCCGCGTCTCGTCAGCGTACCGAGCGATAGTCGCCCGCCCGTTCCGGCTTGCTCAGAACCAGCTGCCAGAGTTGTCCCTGGCGCGAGCGGAAAAAACCGGCACAGCTCATCAGATAGTATTTCCACATGCGGTAGAAACGTTCTCCGTATCTGGCTTCCAGCAGGGGCCAGGCCCGGTCGAAGTTATCCCACCAGGCCATCAGGGTGCGGTCATAATCGGTGCCGAAATTGTGCCAATCCTCGATCAGGAAGCGCCCTTCGACGGCGGCGCTCATCTCCCGGGCAGACGGCAGCTTGCCGTTCGGAAAAATATATTTGTCGATCCAGGCGTCGGTCTTGCGGGCGGTGACTGCGTTGCCGATGGTATGCACGAGGAACAGGCCGTCATCCTTGAGTACGCGATTCGCCGTGTCGAAATAGGTTGCGTAGTTTTTCGGTCCAACGTGTTCGAACATCCCGACCGAGACGATCTTGTCGAATTTTTCGGTGAGGCCACGGTAGTCCATCAGCTCAATGGCCACCGGCAGACCTGCGCAACGCGCCTGGGCCAGTTTCTGCTGCTCTTTCGAGACGGTGATTCCGACCACCTCGACCCCGTAGTGTTCCGCCGCAAAATGCGCCAGCCCGCCCCAGCCGCAGCCAATTTCCAGCAGCCGCTCACCGCGCCGCAGGTCCAGCTTGCGGCAGATCAGGTCGAGTTTCTTCTGTTGTGCATCGTTGAGCCCCGTCGCATCGTGCCAATAGCCGCAGGAATAAGACATGCTGGGGTCGAGCATCGCTTCGAACACATCGTTGCCGATATCGTAATGCTGCTCACCCACCTGAAAGGCGCGCTGACTGGATTGCAGATTGAACAGGCTATGGCGCAGGATTTCCCCCAGCATGCGAAACCGCGACCAATAGTCGATTTTTTCCTCGGCGCCGTTGGCGAGCAGACGATGGAAGAGCTGGTCCAATCGTTCGCACTCCCACATCCCGTCCATATAGGCTTCACCCAAGCCGAGCGAGCCTTTGGTAAGGACCCTCTGATAGACACCTTCGTCCAGTACCTGGATATCCCATGGCGCCTCACCGTTGATCGACACCCCGGCCTCGGCGAGGAGTGTGTGGATAACGGCGGGCGGATCCTGCGTCACGGGGACGTTCCCAGCCGACTCCAGAACGAGTGTTTCCTCTTTTTGCATCGAGCGCTCCCAACTGCGGTTTCCAGGATTATTGAATAACTTTTTTCACCCAGACTAAAGAGCCGCAGGCCATTCGACAAACGATATTTTCATGCCTTAAATATCGAGTAATTCGATATATCGTGACTACACAGGCGGAGCGGCGGCCGATCGATATTCCAGCGCACGACGAACCGCAGGTTGAACCGGCACGCTCAGAGAAGGCCGGCCGAGCGGCCGCTCATGGTTGCAGCGACGTGCTATAAAAAACTAGACGGAAAGGATGAGGAGGCCACATGTCACAGATCATCATCGAACCCCAACCGGACTCGAAACGCCTCGCAAGCCTGGGGGTGGACGACTGGCCGGAATGGGAAAAGGGCACGTCCGAGTTCGCCTGGGAATATTTCGAGAGCGAGACCAGCTATATCCTCGAAGGACGGGCGATCGTCACCCCCGAAGGGGGTGAACCGGTGGAGATCAGCAAGGGCAACCTGGTGACATTTCCCTCCGAACTGATTTGCCTGTGGAAGATTGTCGAGCCGCTGCGCAAGCGCTATCACATCGGGTAGAGGGTTCGGCCTGTGTGTTCGGGCCGCCTGTAGCCGCCACGGTTAGGCGGGCGTTAGGCGAACGGGTATTTGATCCCGACCGTGTGCCAATGCGCGGCTTCTTCTTCAAGCGCGCGCTGGGTCAGCGGGCGCTGCGCCAGCCAGCCTTCGGGCAGCGTCAGACGGATGCGCTTGCCGCCGACTTCCACTTTCAAATCGGGCAGGTTCGGCTCGGTCCGGCTGCGACACAAGATCACCGCCTGGCGCAGCAACCAGACCAGCAGGCGGTCGTTGTCGGGTAGCGGGGCATCGGTGGCAAACTCCGGCAGCTTGAGCAAGGCACCGCGTTGCGCCCGCGCCAGCAGGGCCAGCCGCGCCTGATCCGACCGCGAAAATCCGGGCATATCGGCGTTTTCCAGGATGTAGCCGGAGTGACGGTGATAGCCGCTGTGCGACACCGACCTGCCGATTTCGTGCAGCCGCGCAGCCCAGTCCAGAAAGCGCATATCGTTTTCGCCGACCTCGCCCGCTGCCGCCAGCAACTTCAGCGCCGTCTGCTTGACGCGCGCCGCCTGCCGGGTGTCGATCTGATAGCGGCGCATGAACTCGTCCACCGTCGCCTCACGCATATCCTGGCTGTGGAAGCGCCCCAGGAGGTCGTACAGGATGCCTTCGCGCATCGCGGTTTCAGCCACGTCCATCTGCTCGATGCCGAGCTCGGCGAACAGACCCGCCATGATGGCGAAACCGCCGGCGATCACCGGGCGGCGGTCGCTGCGCAGTCCCGCGAGTTCCAGCGCATCGATCTGCCCCGCCTTGATCATCAGGCTGCGCAGCCGCGCCAGCCCGTCCGCGGTGATGCCGTGTTGCGACAGGCCGTTTTGTTCAAGGATTTCGCGCAGCGCGCGCGCGGTGCCACTCGACCCGACCGCCTGCTGCCAGTTGCCTTTGGAAAACGCTCTGGCGATACGTTCGACTTCGACCCGCGCAGCGACCTCGGCGGCTTTCAGCGCGGCCTTGTCGATGACGCCACAGGGGAAAAAGCGGCGCGAGAAATTCACGCAGCCCATGTGCAGGCTTTCGCGTTCGCTCGGCTTCAGTCCATGGCCGATGATGAGCTCGGTCGAGCCGCCGCCGATGTCCACCACCAGGCGCCGTTCGGGCGAAGCCGGCAGCGAATGCGCCACGCCCAGGTAGATCAGCCGCGCCTCCTCGCGCCCGGCGACGATCTCGATTGGATGTCCCAGCGCGATCTCGGCCTTGCGAATGAATGCCTCGGCATTGCGGGCGATGCGTAGCGCCGAGGTGCCGACACAGCGAACCGCCTCGGGAGGAATCCCGCGCAGACGTTCGCCGACGCGCTGCAGGCATTCCAGCGCCCGCGCCTGGGTCGCGGCATCGAGCTGTTTGTCGTCGCCGAGCCCGCCGGCCAGCCGCACGGTTTCCTTCAGCGCGTCAAGCGGATAAAGCTGGTCGCCGGCCACCCGCACGACTTCCAGGCGAAACGAATTGGAGCCCATGTCGACTGCAGCGAGGGTGTCATAGGTTTTCATGCGACCGCACCAAAAAACAGATAGGCCATGCCGATGGCGGCGAGGACGCCGGCGACGTCGGCGATCAGTCCGCAGGTCACCGCGTGTCTCACCCGCTTGATCCCCACTGCGCCGAAATAGACCGCCAGCACATAGAACGTCGTCTCGGTGCTGCCCTGGACGATCGAGGCGAGCCGTCCGGCGAAGGAGTCGGCGCCGTGCGTCTGCATCGTGTCGATCATCATGGCGCGTGCACCGCTGCCGGAAAACGGCTTCATCAGGGCGGTCGGCAGGGCGTCGACCCAGCGTGCGTCGAACCCGAGCCCCTGCACCGTGCTGCGCATCCCGTCCATCACCAGGTCGAGCGCGCCGCTGGCGCGGAGTACGGCGATCGCTACCAGCATCGCGACCAGATACGGAATGATCGTGACCGCGGTATTGAAGCCTTCCTTCGCGCCTTCTACAAAGGCCTCGTAAGCATTGACCCGACGCCACACCGCCATCAGCAGGAAGCTGGCGATGATGCCGAACAGCATCACGTTGCTGAGAATCGCCGACTGCCGCGTCATCTCGGCCGCGTCGAGGCTGCCGAACCAGGCGACCAGCCCGCCAATCAGCGCGGTGGCGCCGCCCAGATACGCCAGGGTGACGCGATTCCACAGCTGCAGGCGCTGGAACAGACCGGTGACCAGAAGCCCGACCAGGGTGCCGATGTAGGTGGTGATCAGCAGCGGCACGAACACGTCGGCGGGATGGGCCGCACCGAGTTGAGCGCGGAAGGTGAAGATGGTGACCGGGAGCAGGGTCACCGACGCGGTGTTGATCACCAGGAACAGCACCTGGGCATCGCTCGCGGTATCGGGGCTGGGGTTGAGCGTCTGCAGTTCCTGCATCGCCTTGATCCCGAGCGGCGTCGCCGCGTTGTCCAGGCCCAGCATGTTGGCGCCCATGTTCATCGTCATCGCGCCGAGCGCCGGATGATTCGCCGGCACCTCGGGAAACAGGCGTTTGAACAGCGGCGCGAGGCCGCGTGTCAGGACCTCGAGCATGCCGGCGCGCTCGCCGATTTTCATCACCCCCAGCCACAGCGCCATCACCCCGGTCAGGCCGAGGGCGATTTCAAATGCGGTCTTGCTGCTGTCGAACAGCGCCTTGACCAGCGCCGCGAAAATGGCGGCATCGCCGAGAACCAGCAGTTTGAACACCGCAATGACGAAGGCGACCAGGAAGAAGCCGACCCACAGCGCGTTGAGCATGCAGCCTTACGCGACCCAGCCTGCAATGACGACCAGCAGCCCCGCCACCAGCCAGATCACCAGGCCGCGCCAGATCATACTGACCGCACTGTCGATGCAGTCAGGGTCGGGCGCCTGGCCGCTACCAAGCTCGGGCCGCCATACGGTCTCGCCGCCCACGTTGACGCTCTGGCCCAGGCGCACCCCCATCGCGCCGGCGCCGGCGGCGAGCACCACGCCCTCTTCCGGCTCCGGCCAGGTGTCGGCCTGGCTGCGCCAGCAAAAGGTGGCGTCCTCGAAATTGCCGGCAATGGCGTAGGTCAGCGCGGTCAGCCGCGCAGGCAGCCAGTTGACGGCATGGAACGCGCGTTGTGCGAACGCCCCGAACAATCCACGGGTGTCGAGCCAGCGCCGCGCCAGGATCGACGCGGCACGGAACAACACCGCCCCGATCGGGCCGAACGGCACCAGCAACACGAACCAGAGCAGCACCCCGAACATCTGCCGATGGCTCGCCGCCATCACCTGTTCGATGGTGACACGCGCCAGCTCGTCGGCGCTGAACTGGCTGGTGTCGCCGCCACGCCAGGCGCCGAGTTGCGCCCGCGCGCCGTCGACATCGCCGGCCCGCAGCAGGCGCGCGATGCGCTCGGCGTCGTCGCTGAAATACTTGAAGCCGAGGGTGAAATACAGCACCGCCACGTTCCACAGCCAGCCGAGAACCGGGCTGACGCCGTCGAGCAACGCATACACCAGCCACACCCCCGCCAGCACCGGCAGCACCGCCAGCACCCAGGCGATCGCCCCGTGACTGTATTCGCCGGCGTTGAAGCGACGTTCCAGCCAGCGGGTGAAGCGCGCGTAGTGCCGGTAATGCGGCAAGGGGTGCCGCAGCGGGCGCAGGTGCTCGAGCGCGACGGCAGCGAGGACGGAAAAGAAAGCCATCTTAACGATTCATTTCCAGGGTGAAGGTGCCGATGCGGTTGGCCTCGCCTGCCGGCCGATACAACTCGACGGTCGGCATGACGAGGGTTTTACCGCGGGCTTCCAGCACGTCGGCCAATGCCTGATAGGCCTTGGACGGCGCCAGCAGCACCGCTGCCTGGACCTGGGCGGCGTAGACCGGGCGGCGTTCGACGCGGCCCTCCTTCAGGCCTTGCGGGATCGCTGCGGCATCGCCGACGGTATAGCCGAGTTGCGCGCGCACCTTGCCGTTGGCAGCGCGCGGATCGGTCAGGATCACGCTGATCGTGTCACCCGCTTCTTGTTTGGCGACGGTAAACCGGTCCAGCACGGTGCGCTGCGATTTGCGCATGTTGCTGATCGGCCCCTCGTAATCGAGGTAGGCATAGCGATAAGGCCCGGCTTCGGTTTCGGTGACGCTGACCGTGTTGAATCCACCCCACCACCAGAACACTGCCAGCAACGGCAGCACGAATGCCAGCACAAACGCCGGCCACTGTTTCTTGAACACGCGTGACACTCCCTGTTACAGGTTTGACGATATCACAGCCGCGGCCGCCCGCGATCATGCGCACGGCGTCCTGCGGCGGGCGGCCGGTCGGGCTGTCTATAATGGCCCTCAACGTGTCCGGGGGTCATTTCATGCGCCGTCTTCTGCTTGTACTGTGCTGTTTCACCTTTCTGCCTGCCGCCTGGGCCAACCCCACCGCAGTCACCGTGCCGATGAAAGCGGTCCGCGTCGGCGCCCACAGCTATTTTGTGCAAGGCCTTCCGGGTGCGGCGTCCAGCGAAAACCAGGGATTCATGTCCAACGCCGGATTCGTCGTCACCCCTGCCGGCGTGGTGGTGTTCGACACGCTGGCCTCGCCGCCGCTGGCCCAGAAACTGGTCGACCTGATCCGCAGCGTCACCCAACAGCCGATCAAGCGGGTGATCGTCAGCCATTACCATGCCGACCATTTCTACGGCGTCCAGGTATTCAAGGCGCTGGGCGCCGAAATCTGGGCGCATCGCACGGCCAGGGGCGCGACCCGCAGCAAGGACGCCGCCGAGCGCCTGGCGCAGCGCCGGGAAGCGCTGTCTCCGTGGGTTGACGACAGCACCCGTTTGGTCGAGGCCGACTATTTTGTGGATGGCGATACCGACTTCGAGCTGGGGGGCGTGCACTTCGCGCTGCGCTACGTCGGGCCGGCCCATTCGACCGAAGATCTGGCGATGCTGGTCAGCGAAGACCAGGTGCTCTACGCGGGCGACCTGGTGTTCCGTGGACGGGTGCCGTTTGTCGGCGATGCCGATAGCCGTGCCTGGATCGCCGCGCTCGACAAGCTGATCGCACTGAACCCGCGCGTGCTCGTGCCTGGCCACGGCGCGGTTTCGCAGAGTCCGCGCGCCGACCTCGTGTTCACCCGCGAGTATCTGGAATTTCTGCGCGCCAGGATGGGCGAGGCCGCACGCGATTTCGTTCCCTTCGACCAGGCCTACGACGCGGTCGACTGGTCGACATACCGTTCGTTGCCAGCGTTCGACGAAGCCAACCGGGTCAATGCCTACAACCAGTACCTGCGGCTGGAGCAGGAAGCAATCGAGTAGCCGCACCTGATCGACCAGTAAGGATGCGCAGTTGGGATGCGGCTGGATTGACCCAGCGTTGACACTCGCCGTCGCGCTCCGGTTTCCTCTATTCGCCATAAAGCGCAATAATCACAGGTTTGAATACCAGGCCGCGCAGCGTATCCCCGTTCATGCTCTGTTCCCCGGAAGAACTCCTGCAGAAGAATCAGGCCCTGTCGCGCACCTGGCAGCGGTATCTGGACGGGCCGAGTTTTGAAAGCTTTGTCGAGTTGGCGGTATCGATCAACAGCTTTACCGAGTTCCTGATCGACAAGGGCATCACGGTTCTGCATCACGCCAGCCATCAACTGGAACAGGTAACCCTGGCGCTGTTCAACACCGAGGTGGACCATCCGCTGCCGCAGGCTGCGCTCGACGACCTGAACGAACGCGTGCTTGCACTGGGACGGATGACCCACGCGCATGTCACCGCCACCGCCAATCTGGTCGAGCGGCGCCAGGATACACAACACCCCACCGCGCACGACATCCGCGTGGATCAGACCTGGCTGATCGGGCGCGATGCGGCCGCCTGGCAGGCGCTGCAGGCGCAGCTCGGTTATTTCGGCATGAGCGCGGAGTTCGTCGCCTGGAACGCGGTCCTGCCGGACAGCGCAGGCGTCGCGCCGTTGCTGCTGCTGGATCTCGGCAGTCTGGCCGAAACCGAATGGAGCAGCCGGATCCAGGCGCTGCGGCAACGCTTTGTGATGGGGCAACTGATCTGCCTGGAGGTGCCGTCCGGTTTCGACCAGCTGCAGCAGGCGCTGCGCGGCGGCTGCGACAGCTGCCTGCTGGAAGGCACCCCGTCGCACGCCATCGTCGAACACATCATGGCGCTGAACGAACAGCACGAGCAGGAAGCCTATCGGGTGCTGATCGTGGAAGACTCCCGCACCGCCAGCCACCTGATCCGCCGCACCCTGGAAGAGAACCAGATCGTCTCGGAGATCGTCAACGACCCGCGCCAGACGCTGACCATGCTCAAGCAGTTCAATCCGGACCTGATCCTGATGGACATGTACATGCCGAACTGCACCGGGGTCGAGGTCGCGCGCATCATCCGCCAGCACGACGAGTTCCTCAGCACCCCCATCGTCTACCTGTCTGGCGAAACCAACGTCGCGCTACAGGTCGACGCGATGCGTCTGGGCGGCGATCACTTCCTCACCAAGCCGTTCAACCCGGTATTTCTCAATACCATCGTCAAGAGCAAGATCGAGCGTTACCGGGCGCTGCGCCGGTCGATGTACCACGACAGCCTGACCGGGCTGCTCAACCATTCCAGCGGCAAGAACACGCTCGACATGCTGCTCTCCGGCGTGTCGCACGATGGCGGCTTCCTCTCGGTGGTAATGCTGGATATCGATCACTTCAAGCAGGTCAACGACACCTACGGCCATCCGGTCGGCGACCAGGTCATCCGCAGCCTGTCGTGGCTGCTCAAGCAGCGCCTGCGCAAACACGATATTCTCTGCCGCTACGGCGGCGAGGAATTCCTGATCGGCCTGCCGCATACCGATGCGGAAGAAGCGTTCGCCATCATGGACCGGATTCGGCGGGATTTCGCGCAGATTCGCCACCCGTATCGCGACACCCAATTCCAGACCACGGTCAGCGGCGGCATCGCCACCTACCCGATTCATCAAACCGGCGATGCGCTGATCAAGGCCGCGGACGAGGCGCTCTACCGGGCCAAGCGCGGCGGTCGCAACCATATTCATTCCGGCGACGACTGAACGCAGCGGCTGCGCCGCAACCGCCGCGCTCATCCCAGGATCAGTTTCAGCCCGATCAGGATGGTGACGCTTTCGAACGCCCGCTTGATCCACCGATTGCCCTGGCGGATCGCCAGATGGCTGCCCAGGTAGCCACCGAGGATCGAGCCGGCCAGCAGCGCCGGCATCCAGTTCCACGCCACGGTGCCGATCATCCCCAGTACCAGCGCGCCGGTGCCGTTCCATATCAGCCCGCACAGGATCAGGGTGTAGGCGACGGCGCGGGTGTAATCGAGTCCGAACCAGCAGATCAGCCAGATGGTGAGGAAGAGCCCGGTCCCGCTGGTGATCGAACCATTGAGAAACCCGATGAAAAACAGTCCGGCCATGCCGCCCGCCAGCGCCGTGCCATGCTGGCGCTGCGGCTTGTATTCCATCCCCAGCCTCGGTTTGAACACCGAATACAGGCCCAGCGACAGAGTCAGGATGCCCAGCGACAGGGTCGCGATGCGCTCGGGAATCTGCAGGATTGTCACCGCGCCCAGCACCACGCCGGGCAGCCCGGCGGCCAGGATGATCAGCGAGAAGCGGCGTTCGAGATGTGATTCTCTGAGGTGGCGCAGCGTCGCACCGAGCCCGAGTGCCACGCTCGCGACCTTGTGGGTGGCCAGCGCGATGCCGAACGGAAGGCCGAGAAAAATCAGCATCGGAAACTGGATCAACCCCGCACCGCCGCCCGAGAGCGCCGAAAAGAAATTGGCCGCCAGCGAGGCGACGAACAGGATCAGCTGGTCAAGCACACTGAAATTAAAGGGTGGTACCGATTTCCGCCGGCAGCCGGGCGTAGACCAGTTTCAGGCCTGCTTCGGCGATGGCTTGCAGCAAGCGGTCGGCGAGTGCCGCATCGATGAAAAACTCCACTGCCACCGGCAACTCGCCTGCCAGTTCGAAAAATCCGGCGTCGCGACGGCCATGACGCCCAAATCCCGCCACCGCACGAAACGCCGAGCCGCCGCTGATCCCGATCCCCTGCGCGGTATCGAGCAGCCATTCGTAGGTCAGCTTGCCGTGATGACGGCTCGCTTCGGAGACAAACACCTGCAGGCAGACCGTGTTCATTTGAATAGCCTCATCGAATAGAAGCCCAGCCCGGTGGCGAGGAAGGAACCCACCATGTGAGCGAACGCAATCAGGCCGCCGGAAAGCCACAGACCGCGCATCAGCGCGGTGACGACTTCGGCGGAAAAGGTGGAAAAGGTGGTCAGCCCGCCGAGCAGGCCGGTGATCAGGAACAGCCGCGCCTCGGGCGGCAGGCCAGGCTGTTCGGAAAACCAGGCGATGACCAGGCCGATCAGATAGCCGCCGATCAGGTTGGCGGCCAGGGTGCCGAGCGGCAGGCTGGGGAACGCGGGATTGAGCCACAGCCCCAGGCCCCAGCGCAGCCACGCGCCGATCGCCGCGCCCAGCCCGATGGCGACAAAGGCGGTCATGGCTGGGAAACGGCGAGCGGCGTCATCCGCCCATTCTAAGGCCTGCGGGACGGCTACATCGCTTCCTTGATGATGTCGGTGAGCAGTTTTTCCACGTCGGCAAGCGATTGATTCAACGCCGGGTTATCGGTCGCGGGCGGCTTGCGGTACGCGATATAGACGTTGCTGTCGTTGGGGATCGTGTACACCGAGACGATGTAGGGGCACATCACGATCGCGTGCGGATCGGCTTCCATCATGCGGCGCGAGATCGTGGCGCTGCAGAACTCGAACTGCTCACCTTCGCCGTAGACCTGCCGGGTCGCGCCGACGTCCGTGCCGGTACGTTCCAGCATCCCGCCGATATTGTTGGTGTGGTTGATCTTGAGCCCCTTGCTCTCGATCGCGATCTGCAGGAAATCGCGAACCCCCTGAAACGTTCCCTGGGTTTTGAACAGCACGTTATAGCCGTCGGCAGCGAGGGCCAGCACGGGCAGGCAGAGCATCGTGAACGCAGCCAGCAGTCGTTTCATTAAAGTCTCCTTGGATGGTCGGAATTGATTCTCAGCTACCGGCCGGTGCACCGCAATGGTCGTTTGCTACACTCGCCGCATGGCCACCCGATCAAAAGTAGCCCAACTCAAGGCAGACGGCCGTTTCTGGCTGACGCTGGACGGTGCGAATTTCCTCGGCCGCGGCCGGGTCGAACTGCTGCAGCGCATCCGTGAGACCGGTTCGATCGCGAAGGCGGCCAAGGCGATGAAAATGAGCTACAAGGCCGCCTGGGATGCGGTCGACGCGATGAACAGCGCCTGGCCATCACCACTGGTCGCCAGCGGTCCCGCCGGTAGCAGCCTGACCGAGGATGCGGAGCGTTTGATCGCGGCCTACCAACGCGCCGAATCACAACACGCCGTGTTCATGGTCGGGCTGACGGACAAACTTCCGGTGCGTCCGGCGTAGGCTCACGGAACGCGTCAGCCCCGGATGTTCACGGCCGGGACGGGTGAAAGCTCAGCGCTGCCCGGGCGACGGCAGGCTTCAGTTTCCCCACCACGTGCATTTCGCATAACTTGCAGTCGAAGCGCAGGGTCAGTTTCTCGCTGCCGTTGATCAGCGTCAGCGGCGCGGCGCGCACGGTGCCCTGCACGCCGGTGACGCCCTTGGCCTGCCTGGGGCACAGGCTCAGCGAATAGCGCACGCAGTGCTTGGTGATCATCAGCGAGACCTCGCCGGTTTCCTCGTGGCTTTCATACGCCGCGGCGATCACCTGCACGCCGTGTTTCGCATAGAAATCCCGCGCCTTGTGATTGTAGACGTTGGCCAGATAGGTGAGCGTGTCTTCAGGGTAGACCGCCGCCGGCTCGATCGCCTGCGCACGGGACGGACGCACATACGCGGCGGCACGCTCAGCCTCTAGCGCCGCGACCGCATCGCGGCGCAAGGTGTTGAGGAACGACGCGGGCAGAAACCACGGCTGCGCGAGGTCCTGCGCGATCCCCATCGCCGCAAACGGCGTGGTGCCGAGCTTGCCGAGATGCTCGCGCAGGCTGGCTTCGGCCTTGAGCGGGTCACGCGCCGCTTCGCTGGCGTGCACCGCCGCGACCGTGGCGCTGTGGCCGTCCTCGTCAGTCAGCGTCAGCGCGAATCCGTCCGCGGTTTCGCTGAGCCGCAGCCATACCCCGATCCGGCGCTCGCTCGACGCCTTGTCCAGCAGGCGTATCCAGTTCATGTCGCGATTGCGGTTGAGCGCAGTGCCCGCGCGCAGATCCTTGAAACCCGTCATCGGGTCTTTTGGAAACACCCGCCATCTACCCTCGCCCACCCGCTCGACGCGGTTGATCGCGAGGCCTGTCAGTTCCTTGTGCAAGGTGTAGTAGCACAGCCCGTCGCCGTTGTTCAGCAGCGTATCCGGCGAGTCGGTGACGAGCTCGAGCCATTTGTCGCCGAGCTTGGCGACATGACCGATCGGCAGCCCCGGATTTTTCGGCGTATCGAACGCGCCGATATCGGCCTTGCGACCGCCGACGAAGTAATCGGTGAACTCACGGTTGAAGTTCTGCCTGGGGTCGGGGGTGAAGGCGAAGCGGGTGCGTCCTGAGGATGCGCGCGCGAATTCCGGGCGGCGCTCGATGATCGCGTCAAGCAGCATGCGATAGTGGGCGGTAATGTTCTTCACGTAGCCCAGGTCCTTGTAGCGCCCCTCGATCTTGAAGCTGCGGATGCCGGCGTCGATCAGGGCTTCGAGGTTATCACTTTGGTTGTTGTCCTTCATCGACAAGACGTGCTTGTCGTGCGCGACGATGCGCCCGTCCAGGTCGGTGACCTGGTACGGCAGGCGACACGCCTGCGAGCAGTCACCGCGGTTGGCACTGCGCCCGGTATGGGCATGGCTGATGTAGCACTGGCCGCTGTAGGCGACGCACAGCGCGCCGTGGACGAAAAATTCCAGGGTGCAGCGTAGAGGATCGGTGGCCGCACGGATCGCGGCGATCTGCTTCAGATCGAGTTCGCGCGCCAGCACGATCTGGCTCAACCCGACGTCCTGCAGGAAGCGCGCCTTGCCCGGAGTGCGGATGTCGGTCTGGGTGCTGGCGTGCAGCTGGATCGGCGGCAGGTCGAGCTCCAGCAGCCCCATGTCCTGGACGATCAGCGCATCGACACCGGCCTCGTACAGCTGCCAGACTTGCTGGCGGGCGGGCTCCAGTTCGTCGTCGCGCAGGATGGTGTTGAGGGTGACAAGCACGCGTGCATTGAAGCGATGCGCGTGCGCGGCAAGCCGCGCGATGTCGGCGATGTCATTGGGCGCTGCCGCACGCGCGCCAAAAGACGGCCCGCCGATATACACCGCATCGGCGCCGTGGTTGACGGCTTCGATGCCGATAGCGGCGTCGCGCGCGGGCGCGAGCAGTTCGAGTTGATGGGGTTCCACGGGCGGCGTTCCGGACAGCAAAACGCCATTTTACTTACTTGCCGCGATCGCGGCTCGCCATCTGGATCAGCGGCGGCTGCTTGAGCGCCTTGATCGTCAGCTTCAGGGTGATCTCGTTGCTGGCAAGAAACCTGTACCTGCCCATGTTGAAGTCCGAGCGCCTGACCGTCACGGTCGCATCGGCGCCACAGGCCTCAAGTTTGAAGGCATGATCCTGCGTACATTCAAATCCGCTTATAGCGAGCGTTACCGGCCGGGTCACCCCCTTGATCGTCAGTTCGCCCGACATGCTCGGCTGCTCGCCATCGAGCGTCATATTGCTCGATTTGAACGTGATCACCGGATGGTTGGCGGTGTCGAAGAAAGCGCCGGTCTGCAGCTGGTTGTCCAGCAGGCGGTGGCCGGTATTGACCGAGGTGGCGTCAATCACCACGTCGGCCGACCCGGTTCTGGCGGCCTGGTCGAACACCACCTTGCCGCTGACCTTGTCGAAGCGGTGGGTCTGGCTCGAAATCCCCAGGTAGCTGAAACTGAACTGCGAAGAGGTCTGGCTGTTGTCGATGACGTAGGTTTCGGGCGCAGCCTCGGAAGTCGCGGCAGCGGCAAGCAGAGCGGTCAGCATGGCAAGACGTTTCATTTGGTGCTCCCAGATCATGAGTGAACACCCGGGAACGTTTTTGCTTGCGGCAGTGCAGCCTTGTTTTTCCGGGGTGTTGACGTGCCCTCAATCACTTGCAACCGTTATGCCATCCGGCCGACTGGAAGTCGGTTTACAAAATTATGATTAAAAACATATAGTTACGCGATCAATACCGCTTATTTGAAGACAATATCTGTTTCAGGATGGCGGAAACCCGACAGTCTGCATCGAACTGTCGAGCTTCCGACAAAGTGCGAAAAACGTGCCGGCCATTCTGGCCGGCAATCGTTATGTCTCGCTTTATTGAACAGCCAACGGCCGCTTGACCGCTTCGATGGCGAGGCTCAGCGTGATCTCGTCGCCGACATACGGGACATTCTTGCCCATGTTGAAATCCGAGCGCTTGACCTGGGTGCTGGCATTGGCGCCGCAGGCTTGCACTTTCAGCATCGGATGCGGCATGCACTTGAAATGGCTGATGGCAAGCGTCACCGGTTTCGTCACCCCCTTGATGGTGAGGTCGCCTGCCAGGCTCACCGGCTGGTCGCCGTTGAAGTTCATCTGGCTGGATTTGAAGGTGATCACCGGATAGCGCGCGGTATCGAAATAATCCGCGGCCTGGATGTGCGCATTGAACACGGCATGGCCGGTGTTCACCGAGGTCGCGTCGATGGTCACATCAACCGAACCGGTTTGGGCCGCGCGGTCGAGCACCACCGTGCCACTGGTCTTGTCGAACTTGTGGGTCTGACTGGAAAAACCGAGGTGACTATAGGTGAAATGCGGATAGGTGTGGCTGTTGTCGATGACGTAGGTTTCGGGCGCGGCCTGCGCGGCGGCGGCAAAGACGACAAGCGCGGACATGGTGGCAAGACGTTTCATACGGGACTCCTGGGTTAGAGGGAACAACGGGTTAACTGCCGCGGGCGGCAATGCGAAAATTGACCCGGACCTCGTTGGCAACCGTGGTGAGGTCGGCCCACATGCCTTCGCCAATGCCGAAGTCGAGTCGCTTGAGAGTGAACGCGCCGGCGAATGTCGCAGCGTCCTTGCCGGGAGTGAAGCTCACCGGCACGGTCAACTCGCGGCTGCGCCCCTTGAGCGTGAGCGTGCCACGCATCTCGAAGCGGTTGTTGCCGAGCGCGCGAATCTCGCTGGAAACAAACTGCGCCTTCGGGTACACGCTGCGGTTGAACCACAGTCGGCCGGCCGATTCGTCGTCGGCGTCGGCCGAGCCGGCGTCGATGCTGGCAAGGTCGATCTCGATCTGTGCGCTGGCGGTCTCGGGCCGGGCCGGGTCGAAGCGCATCCGGGTGGTAAAACGCTGGAACCCGCCCTTCATCGGTACGCCCATCTGCCGGTATTCGAAGTTGATCGCGCTCTGCTTGGGCAGCACGGTATGGTATTCGGTCGCCTGCGCCAGCGGCGTGGCCAGCACCGTAAACAGGGCCAGCAAGCTCAGGGTGCGTTTCATGTGGACTCCTTTTTGCTCCAGCCCATGCGCTGCAGGAAGGGCTGACGTTCGATGAAGTGATGCTGCAGGGCGGCGCCGACGTGCAGCACGACCAGCGCCAGCAAACTGAAATTCAGGGTCTGGTGCACGCCGGTGAGCAGTTCGCCCAGCGCGCGGTTCTTCTCGACCAGATCGGGCAGCGGCAATACGCCAAACCATACTGTCTGCACCCCCTTGGCCGAGCTCATCAGCCAACCCGATAGCGGAATCGCCAGAATCAACACGTACAGCAAACCATGCACGATCCGGCTCGCGTGGCGTTGCCAGGCGGCGATGCTGTCAGGCAGCGGCGGCGGCTGGTGGGTCAGCCGCCAGAGCACGCGTAGCAACGCCAGCATCAGGATCGTGATGCCGATCCATTTGTGATAGCTGAACAGCCTGAGCTTCTCGGGAGACAGCGGCAGGTCGTGCATGTACACACCCAGCGGAAAGGTCACGAAGATCAGCAGCGCGACCAGCCAGTGCAAGGCGATGGCGGAAGACGAATAACGCAGCACCTTCATGCTTTTTCCTTTCTGAACAGTTGTTCCAGAGTGCGCAAGGCAGCCTGCCAGTGTGCGTGCCCGGTCGTCTCCGTGTCGGCAAAAGCGGCGTCCATATGCGCCATGTGCGCCGGAAACACCCTGGCAAACAAGGCCTTGCCGCTACGGGTCAGGCGGATGATCTGGCTGCGTCGGTCGTGCGCGTGCGCCACCCGCTCGACCCAGCCGTGGTCGATCAAACGGTCGACCACTCCGGTGAGCGTGCCCTTGGTGATGAAGGTTTTCTCGCCGAGCTCGGTGGCGGTCATCCCAGGGGTGTTGCCGAGCGTGGCCACGATGTCGAACTGCGGCGGCGTCAATCCCAGCCGGCGGACGTGCGCGTCTGAATAGGTCTCGAACGCCTGGTAGCACTGCACCAGCGCTTGCAGGGTCGGCAGGAATTCGCTTGATCCGGACATGGGGTTTCGGTTTTGTTCTAACACGAAGCTATTTTCGTTCGTGTTAGAACAAAAGTCAAGTCACCAGGCCGCTGTGCGCCGACGTGGTAATCGTGCAGTTAAACCGGGAGGTCCCAGCGCGCCGCCGCGGCCTCGTCGCTGTCGCGTGCATCGACCCAGCGCTCACCTGCGGGGGTTTCCTCTTTCTTCCAGAACGGCGCGCGGGTTTTCAGATAATCCATGATGAACTCGCACGCGGCGAAGGCATCACCGCGATGGCTGCTTGCCACCGCCACCAGCACGATGGGGTCGCCGGGCAACAGACGGCCGACCCGGTGGATCACCGTCGCGTCGAGCAGTGGCCAGCGCGATCGGGCCTCGTCGACCAGCGCGGCGAGCGCCTTCTCGGTCATGCCGGGGTAGTGCTCGAGCGTCATTGCCGCCACCCCGCTGCCTTCGTTCATGTCGCGCGCCAGCCCGACAAAGCTCGCGATGGCGCCGATGTCGGTGCGGCCCTGACGGATCGCGTCCACCTCGGCACCGAGATCGAATGCTTCGGTCTGGACCACGATCTTCATCAAATTTGGCTTAATCACACCTGGCTTCATCAAACCTGGCTTCATCAAATCAGCCTCCGGTCACCGGCGGAAAAATTGCGACTTCGGCGTTGTCGGGCAAGTTCGCGTCGAGCGTGACGATGTCCTGATTGACCGCTACCCGGAACGCGCGGCCGGCCGCCAGTTCTTCCGCCCACACGCCGCCACGCGACTGCAGCTGCGCGACCAGATCGGCCGCGGTGGTTCCGGCCAGATCCAGATTTTCCTCGGCCAGGCCGAATCGCTCGCGCAGGCGGGCAAAGTACAGCACATGCATTTTCATTTCAGCAGCTCCGAAAAAGGAATGAACCGCACCCAGTCGCCCGGCCGCACGGTGTGGCCGATTTCGATGTCGACCAGACCGTCGGCCCAGGCACACGAGGTCAACACGCCCGAACCCTGGTTGGGAAACAGCGCCAGCCTGCCGTCGGGCTGCACGCGGGCACGCAGGAATTCGCGCCGCGCGCCCGGCTTCGGCCAGACAAAATCCGCCTGCACCGCATACGCGCGATACAGCACCTCGGCCGCACCCATGCGCTGCAACAGGAACGGCCGCACGAACAGGCAGAAGGTGACAAAGGCCGACACCGGATTGCCGGGCAGGCCGATGAAATCGGCTTCGCCCACGCGCCCGAATACCACCGGCTTGCCGGGCTTCATCGCCACTTTCCACGTCTCGACCCGGCCGAGTCGTTCGACCGCGGTCTTCACATAGTCCGCCTCGCCTACCGACACGCCGCCGCTGGTGACGACGACATCGGCCTCGCGTGCGGCGCGGGCCAGCGCGGCCTCGGTCGCTTCCAGCGTGTCGGGAACGATGCCAAGGTCGATCAGTTCGCAGCCCAGCGCATTGACCAGTCCGGTGAGCGTGTAGCGATTGGAGTTGTAGATCTGCCCGGGCGACAGCGGCGTGCCCGGCGTCACCAACTCGTCACCGGTGAAAAAACACGCCACCTTCAGCCGCCTGAATACCGGCAGTTCGGCCAGGCCGACCGAAGCCGCCAGTCCCATTTCCGCCGCGCCCATCCGGCTACCGGAGGCGAGGACTTGTGCGCCGACCTCGATGTCCTCCCCCGCGCGGCGGATGTTTTCACCCGGCCGCGGCAGGCTGTTGACGACGACCTTGCCGTCTTCAGCGACGCAAACTTCCTGCATCAGCACCGCGTCGGCACCGGGCGGCACCGGCGCACCGGTGAAAATGCGCGCCGCAGTGCCGGCAGCAAGTGGCTGGCCGACTGCACCGGCCGGAATCCGCTGCGACACTGGCAGCCTGACTCCGGAGACCGTGACGTCGGCAAGCCGCACCGCATAGCCGTCCATCGCACTATTGTCGAGCGGCGGCACGGCAATCGACGAGTGCTGCGCCGCCGCCAGCACGCGCCCCAGCGCCGCCGAAATGGCGACGGTTTCGGTTTCAGTCACCCCGCGCGCGCGTTCGAGCAGGGTTTCAAGCAGTTGAGTAGCTGAGAGCATGGTTCAGGATGAAATCGGTAACGAGTGGAATGGCATCGATGTCGATGTGGGGAAAACCATCGGGCGGAGCAAGGTCGGACGCCACCGCCAGAATATGCGGGTCAGCCGGAAACAGCCAGGGCTTGCCGGTTTCTGCGCGGTGCACTTCGAGCTTGGGGATCGCCTCGCGCTTGTAGCCTTCGACCAGCACCAGATCGCACGGCGGCAAACTGCCCAGCAGCGCGTCCAGCGAGGGCGGGGTGTCGCGATGCTCGGTCAGCAGCGCGGTGCGGTGGTCCGACGCCAGCAGCACCGCCGCGGCCCCCGCCTCGCGCACGCGCCAGCTGTCCTTGCCGGGGCGGTCGACATCGAAGTCGTGGTGGCTGTGCTTGATCACCGCCACTTTCAGGCCGCGCGCAGTCAATTGCGGCAACACGCGCTCGATCAGTGTGGTCTTGCCGCTGCCGCTGTAACCTGCGAATCCGAACACCCTCATGTCTGCATTGCCAGCCCGGTTGAATAAGGTTATATTTTTCCATATATAACCCTTTCCTGCCAGCCGGCGTCGAAATCATGAGCCCACCCATTCTTACCGATCAGTTTGGCCGCCGCATCGACTATGTGCGGCTGTCGGTGACGGACCGTTGCGACCTGCGCTGCAGCTATTGCATTCCCGAGGGTTTCCAGGGCTTCGAGGAGCCGTCGCACTGGCTCGACTTCGACGAAATCGAACGCCTGATCGGCGCCTTTGCCCGGCTCGGGGTGAGCCGCATCCGTCTGACCGGCGGCGAGCCCCTGTTGCGACGCGATATCGCAGGCCTGGCTCGGCGCATCACCGCGCTGCCGGGGATCGACGATCTGTCGATGTCGACCAACGCTACCCAGCTCGACAAGCACGCCCACGCCCTGAAGGCAGCCGGGGTATCCCGACTCAACGTCAGCCTCGATTCGCTGCAGCAGGCACGGGTTGAAAAAATTAACGGCCGCGACGTGCTCGCCCGGGTAATGAACGGCCTCGCCGCGGCACAGGACGCCGGCTTTGCGCCGATCAAGCTCAACATGGTGGCGCTCGCCGGAACCAACGACGACGAAATCGACGCAATGGTCGAATTCTGCATGCAGCGTGGCTTCGTGCTGCGGCTGATTGAGGCGATGCCGATGGGCGACACCGGCCGCAACGCCGAATACATGGACCTGCAGCCGGTCAAGGAGCGCTTGCGCAAGCAGTTCGACCTGATCGACACCCGCTTTCCCGGCGCCGGCCCTGCGCGCTACCTCGGATCAAAAGATGGCCGCTTCAACCTCGGTTTCATCACCCCGCTGTCGCAGCATTTCTGCGAGACCTGCAACCGCGTGCGCATCGCGGTCGACGGCACCGCCTACATGTGTCTGGGGCAGGACGAGAAACTCGAATTCCGCCCCCTGCTGCGCGGCGGCTGCAGCGACGCCGAACTGGAAGCGGCGATCATCGAAGCGATCAACCTCAAGCCCGAACGTCACGAGTTCAGCCAGGTGCCACACAAAATCCTGCGCTTCATGTCGATGACCGGCGGTTAACGCGCCGGGCCAGCAAGCTCCCTGGCTCGGGAAAATTTCTGTCGCGCGGCTTCCTGGCCCGGCATAGGCGCCGAATGCCTGCCGACCGCGAGGGGTAGCCCAGTCGGCGTGCTTCATTTTTCTTTCCATGCGCAAATCGCGGTCGGCCTGAGCGTGCAGCGGCAGTCCGTGGTTGCCTGATTGCCCGCTTGATTCTTGGCGAGGTGATGCAGGGGCGCGTAATAATGTATCGGGCCGTGTGGCGGCTGCTCGGCAGGGTCGTCGAGCATGGGCATGCCTGCGTTATCGAGCTTCGCGGGCCATTCGACATCGCCGGTAGCGACGCGCGCCGGGATCAGCCAATAGTCCCCTACCCGGTATTCCCCGCCTTCGCCAAACCAGACCTGCACACCGTCTTCGAGGTCGATCCAGCCTTCGCCCGACAGCGTCGATTCGGTGACCGGAAGTGCACCGTGGTATGCCGCCAGATCGCCGGCGTGGTCCCAGCGCCGTAGCAGCGGATGCAGGTTCGGCGTCGTCGCTTCATCATAAGCGGGCAACTCCGTGACGCTGTTCGGCCATTTGAGGGTGAGCTTCAGTTCGTCCCGGTCCACGGTTTCAACCTGAGCCAGTACGCCGGATTGCTCACGCAGGGCGAGCTCGTCATCGCATACCTCCACCCAGTCGCCGGGCTTCAGCAAGGAACAGGGATCCCTTCCGAGCGTATCGACGACCACCGTCGTCCCGCTCAGCGAGACGATGGGGAACACGACCGAAGCGTTGTCGCGCGACCATTTGAAAGTGGCCGCGGCCATCTGGACCTTCTTGCCCTTGGATGCCGCCTCCGCCTTCGTTTCGACCGCGTGCACTTCCACCCGATACAGATGGTTTTCCAGCCCGCGATACTGCGACTCGGGCGATACCGAACACAGTTCGGCGGACGGCCCAGCACGGCGTGCGCGTGCCCTGAGCGTCGGCAAGTTTCTGCGCGCCAGCAGGCTTTCCACAGAGTCGCAGCCGAACGAGCCCTGGTTGTCCCGGAGCAGAACTTTCACCTGCCAGACGACTTGTGCCCGGGTACAGGTGTCGGCGCCGCCAAGTGCGACTTCACGGATATGATCATTCTCGACGTAGGTGATGTGTCGTTCCCAGACATCGAGGTAGAAGAGGAATTCCTTGTCCTGAAACTTGCCGAGTTCCATGTCCGGCGAGAACGGGTAGCCTGCCTGTTCGGTATAGAGAATGGGCCGGTGGTTCTCCACCAGCACGCCCTGAACGTAATAGCGTCCGATACCAAGCACAACATTGTTTTCCGTACCATTCAATACATCGGCGAGATACTTCCGCCGCGCCTCATCCGGTTCCATGCGTTCAAGCACTGCTTCAAGCCTGGCCGTATTTTTCATGACAATCCCGAACCCCATTGCCTCGCCCGGCCCGGCATACGGGCCAAGGATATCCGCGGCGAGGGTACGCACGTAGTGCAGCAGGATGGAGGCCTGCTCGTTCCAGTCCGCATCAAGCTGCACCCGCCCCTGTTGCATGAGCACGCGACTGAAGTGTTGTGCGGGATCGAAAGTATCACGCGTGAAATCACCTTTCATGAGTGTTCTCCTAATTCGCAATCACGATGCCGGCTTCCATCCCTGCCGGCGTGTATTCATCGATGCGCGCACGCAGATTGGCGAGCCGCTGAGGCTGGAACAGGTCGTGGAACGCACCCATTTCCGATTCGTCGTCGGCGCCGCGCGCGATTTCATCCGCGCAGTCGCACGCTAGCTGGCAGTAAACCGGCGTTCCGTAGCGCAGGCTGTTGAACTGCGGGCGTACGCGCACGGCTTCACGCTGCTGCGCCGCAAATACTTCAGCATCGGCCGGCAGGGGCAGATTTGCGGCCTTCGCATCGTCGCGGACGCGCTCGGCTATCGCCTGTTGCACCCGATCCGGCTGGCAGTTGAAGCGCCTGGGCGTACGCGAACATGGCGAGACGTAACAGAAGCGCATGCAGCCGATCTGGCGGCGGGCCACGCTGACGCTCCCAACGAAGATGCTGTTCTCTGCCAGTTCGATCGCGTGGACCATGACGCGGCCGATGACCGTGCTGCGCTCGATGCGTAGCGTCGCGTGGGCGCGGGCCAGGCCGGCGGCGCCGACGGCTTCGCATTCGAGCCCCTCACAGTGCGCGCCGGTCGCGTCCAGAATGCTGTCGCTGACCCGTATCCGCACCGGGTCCGTCATCACTTCGTCGTTGTTCACCTGGATCGATCCGACGATGCTGTGCTCGATCACGACGCAGGCATTGCTGTTGATGAGCTCGATGCTCGGCTCGGCCGGTCGGCGCGGCTCGCAATTCTCCTGCAGCGACCAGCCCGGTACGAGCGTGGCGTGGCGAACAGCGAAGGACGCGAGCTCGCCCTCGATCTGCACGCCACGGCCGGCAACCACCACGCCGTCGAGAGTGAAACGACTGCCTGCGCCACCCTCGACCGACAGGTTGTCGGGGCGGTCGGTCTGCCAGTCCAGCAGGCGCAGCAGCGGCCGCATGCGCTGCGCCGCACGGATCTGCAGGGTGTGCCCGGCAGCGAGAAAGATGTTGACCGGCAACACGTAGACGCCGCTGTCGGCAATCTCGATCACCGCGTGTTGCGGCTGGTCCGGGTGCGCGGAGAAGCTGCCGTCCACGCTGGTCTGGCGCTGCCACCATTGAAGCGCCAGCCGCAGCTCTTCCTGGCCTTCGACGCGTATGAGCCGGGCGCCGCTCGCCTCACCGAGCGGCCGCGTGTACTCGCCGCCCCCCATGTCGGCGCTGAAGCCGTAGTGGCAGGACACCCACACCCCGCGTTTCGGCAGCTGCTTGGGCGGAAACATGAAGCGGCCCAGCGCCGGATCCACTGCCACGTGGTCGCGCGGCGGCACATAGCTCCAGTTGCTGAGATCGGCGGGAATGATCTGCGACGCCGGGATCGGCCGCGCATTGTCCCCCCCCTTACCCGGCCAGTCCTCGGCCCAGATGGCCAGGCTTTGGGCCACACGGCTTTCGGGGTCGGCCAGGCCATAGTATTCCGGCGAAGCGCCGCCCCCGGCCGGGGCGAGGAATGCACGCCGGCGGATCGGCACCGGCAGGTTCAGCTGCGTAGCGATGGTGCCGGGATCCGCCTCGCGGTGTGGCCGCACGAACAGCGGCATATCGTTGCCCAAGGCACTGAATAGATAGACATGGGGGCCCACCTCCTCCAGGCAATACGCCGGCGCATGGGTGATCGAATACGCCCGCAGGCGCCAGACGAAGACACCCGCACTGGAGACGTTGTAGCGACCCCGTGCGTAGCGGGAGAGGATGCGACGCACGTCAATGGTGTGCGCCATCTCATCAAAGGGACCATTCAGGAGATCCAGCGCATCGCCGGCGCGCAGGTCGGCGGTGCGTCCGCGCTCGAGATGCGGGTGTCGAATCGACTGCGTCTGCGCCAGCACTCGATAAAACTCCACGGCCCGCGCCGGCCATCCCGCCACGTCCGTGGTGAGCAGTTCCAGTAACGCAAGCGTCCCCTTGCGGCGCCGGTAGCGAATGGTGTTGGCGACTTCCCGCCGCGGCACCAGAATCCGGTTGCGTGCACGCCCTTGCGCGCTCGAGACCTCGCCCGGCTCGCCCGCCGCGTGTACCGGCCGATGGCCCACCAGATCGGCGATATACGGCACCACCCAATCCTCGCAGGTCTCGATGAACCAGTTTTCATAGAGCTGGCCGATGTCGTCCTCGACCAGGTCGACCTGCTCGGCGATGACCTGAAGCAGCGCGCGCAGGGGCTCACCGAGCTCGCTGTCGCGCATCCGATGCACCGCCGGCAGCAGGCGATAGAGGCGATCGATCCGGTCTTCTTGAGTGCTCATGGCGACCTCAGTCTTTGATCTGGTTGAGGACAAGGGTGGCCGCTACCTCCGGTACCACCACCGCGAGTTGCGCAGGCAGGATCCCGACCGCGTCGACCCGGGCCGGCTCGGCGAGCACACGCGACGCGGGCGCCTGTCCGACGATGCGCGCAACCTCGATCGCCGTCTCGTCGGGCGTAAGCGGCCTGCGCCCGTCCTCCGCACCGGGATCTGCGGTCGTCGAAGGCATCACACCGAAAGCGTCGAGATCGACATAAACGACACCGGGAACCGACTGGAGTGCACTCAGCACTTCGCTGCTGGTGACGTCCTGGGCAAGCTCGCGACGTTCGAATCCAAAGCTTTCCAGAAGTTGGCTGCGAAGCTCGGTCACCACGCTTTCCCAGCGGTAGTCGGGATCGATGCGCACACCCGCACTGATCACAAGCAGCAGCAGTTCGCGGGTGGCGAGCCGGACCGGCTGGAACGGATCGCCGAGATCCGTCAGCGCGCGTCGCAAATTGCGGAACAGGTCCGACCCGCTGTCGATCGGGATGTCGTCGGTGCCGGCGATGGTCACGTGCACCACGGTGCGGTGGCGGTCGCTCAGCTCCGCCGCATCGGCCTTGGCGATGCCGGCAAAACTGCGCGCAAAGTCGGCGTAATCCGGCGTGGAGACGAGCCGGTCGAGTGACATCACCGCCAGCGGTGCATTGCGGCGCGCCTGGTCGCGTGTCTCGCGATCTGCCCCGCCCGAGGCACGCAGCGGGTTGATCACGTCCTTCACCCCGAGCGGCCGCGTCGACAGCAGACTGAGCTGGCCAGCGCGTACGTTGCCGGGCTTGCCGATACCGTTGCGGTAGACCGCCTTCACGTTCTCGGTGCCGCTGGGGAGCCGCGCGCCTTCGCGGCCGTTACCGAAGGTCAGCGTCGTCTTGCCGTCATCATCCGTTCTGGAAACGAAGGTGTGATCGGTGGCCGCCACGTCGACGAAGCTGTTTTTCTCGTGCCAGCGCACATCGTTGACGAATACCAGCAGCGTGCTCGCGGCGCCGACCGCGGTGGGTGCCGCCAGATAGGTAAGCGGAGACTGCTTGAGCGTGAAGGATTGCAGGGCCCTGGCCCCATCGCCGCCACCCAGCGTCTCGATGCGGGTTTCGCCGTGGGTGGCTTTCACCACGTTGCCATAGATCGTAAGCGAGTCGCGCAGGTAACAATAGCTGAGCGACTTGTCGAGGCTGATGAAAGTGTGGTTGCGGTCGCCGGGGAGCGCGCGGCCGGTCTTCGAGTCGCCCAAGGGAATCTCCGCGTCTGCGGCGCGCACGTCGTGGACCACCCCGGTGATCATCACGGCTTCGGTCGCACGCACGCCGCTGGTCTCGGCGATGTCGCTGCGCTCGCCGCTGACGATCACGAAGCGCCCGGGCTCGAGGTCCTGATACAGGCCGTCGAGCTCCAGCGGCGCATTCTCACTGGCGCCGTCGCATACGGCCGTTTCGAGCGGCGCATCGGCGAGTTCCAGCCGTTCGCTCTGGGCGTAGACGGCAGTACCGCGGATGACCTGGAAATCGTTGTCGTAGATGGGCTGGAACGGATCATCGAATGGGCTCGCCGCCGCCAATGCTTTGGTGATCCCGATGACTGGCGGCGGGGTGAAACGGAGCCAGGCCCGGTCAAGGCCAATACGAACGGAATCGCCGCTCATGCCATACTCCGCGCGCGCAACCTTGGTCGCCACGGTCTGCGCGCGCGCGACGAGGACCTTGTCCCCCGTCGCAAAGACCGCAGGATCGACGAAAACATCGTCTGGCGGGGTAAACGCCGTCACGGCGCTTGCATCGAGCACCAGCCACGATCCAGGCAAGATGCCGTCATAGTTGCCGTCGAGGAAAACCGCGTCGAGTGATTCGGTCTTGATGTCCAGTTCATTGCCCACGAAGCCTACGATGGGCCACTCGCCGATCACCTGGATTTGCGTCTCCTCGCCGGTGCTGAGTGTCCGGGTGCGCTTCGGCGCATTGCGTCCGAACACGCCTGCCTTCAGGCGCAGCGCATAGACCTCGAGCCTGGGTTCGGGGCTGGCCTTGGCATAGGTTTCGATCGCTGCGCCCAGGCTCTCGCGCAAGTCCGGAGAGGCCAGACCGAGGGCCTTCAACCCCGCATCACTGGTGGGACGAAAGCTCGATGTCAGCGTGCGCGGCAGTTGCAATGCATTTGCCAGCGGCTGCGACGGTTTTTTAATCAGGGCGTTCAGGCGCTCGCTGAAAGGGACTCCGGTGTCGTCGGCGGTCGTAGTCTTGCCGATCCCGGTAATCGCGTGACCGGCTTTTTCGCGCAGGTTCGTCAATGCAGTGTGTGCATCGGCCAGCCATGGTTTCAGTTTTGGCGCCGGACCGTACGTGTGACCGATCAGGGTCTCCAGCAGCGGCAGGGTCTCCTTGTCGAGGAAACGGATCAGTTCCCGATTGTCGGTAGCGCTGTTGGCAACATCACTCAACGCATGGAGGTTTTCGACCAACCGGTCGGCGGTCTTTCCCTCGGGGGCCGCTTCGATGAGCTGCCGGGCAACTGTGCGTACCGACTCGAAACCGAGTTCGGCTACAACCATGCCGGCCCAGGGCGCGATGGTGATCTCGGTGCGGTCGGCCGCCGCATCAGCATTGACTGCGGTGACGCGAAACAGCTGCGGATCGCCAGGGCCCCGGTCGATCAGCAACGGGTCGTTGGGCTTGAGGTTGGTCGAACTGCCCTTGAGATACAGCCTGCCGGACTGCTGAATCGTGCGCCATTGCTGGGGTGCGGCTTTGCGCGGTACCAGCCGGTTCCACGCAGCGCGAGCCTTGAGATCCTCGCTGGTCTCGAAGCTTTGGGGCAGTTCGTCCGGCCCCGGCACGCTTTGCACCCGCGCGCCGGCCGGAATCAGCACCTCTTCCTGGGTGTTGTCATCGATGATGTAAGCCAGATAAGTGCTGGCGGCAACGCCGGGACGCGGACTGTAGCCCACCAGTCGGGCGAGTTCGAGTACGGAACGCCGTTCGGTCGCAGTGCTCAGATAGCCTTCGTTCGCGATCCGTTCCTGATAGAAGGTCAGCACGTCCCCCACCGTCGCCCAGGCGTCGAGCAGCGCAATCGATGGATCGCTGTCGTCGCGTGTGGTGAGCCCGGCAAGCGGACGTGCGCCCTCGCCCTTCGCACATGCCTGCGGATCACCCAGACAATGAGTCGATAGCCGCGCCTTCATCGTCTCCAGGAAGGTCGCATGCGACCCGATGCGATATGAGAGTGCCGCCAGCCCCGGCCGGTTCACGGTTGATTGCGGGGTGATCGGTTCAGTTCCCTCGCAACAGCCGCAGGCCACGGCCGGGTCGAGGCAGATGTTGCGCGTGGGCTTGTTTGACATGCTCATCTTCCGCCCTCCAGATTCAGGATCAGCCGACCGTGCTCGGGAAAGCCCGGATCATTGTCGAGGCGTGCGACTTCCAGGGGGCCAAGGGGCAGCACACCCGCATCGATCTCGCCGTTCGGCCCTTTGTACAGCCGTTCGAATCGGTTCACCCGCACGCTCTCGACGCCTTCCACAGCCTGGGTGCTCGCCACCAGCCGGCTCAGGTAGATGCCCTGGCCAAAGCTCAGGCTGTCCGGATGGAAGAATCCGCGGCGCCCACCGGGGAGCAAACGGTTGCCGAGGGCATCCAGCAGCGCAGCCTTCACATGGCCTCGAAGGTAGCCGCCGCGCACGCACACCGACAAGCCAACGTCGAGCGGCACAGCCTGTGCAGCAGCAACGTGGACATCGTGTCCCATACGGCGATACCGCTCCAGGTGCCGCTCGATTTCGCACAGCAGTGTGGAGGCAGGTTCAAGCTGGCCGAGCGCGTCGATCGCAACCACCACTTCAGGGCCGATTCCGTTCCAGCACAGGACCGCGGCTGCGCGCTGAACGCGGCTGGCAAAATCGCGCATGACAATGACAGCGTAGTCGTCGGCGGTGATCGCACGTTCGAGGCGGCTGCGGAAAACATGCGGGGCGCGCAGTCTGGCTTCCGCTACCGGCTCCGCCGCCTGGCCACCCACGGCCGGCAGTGGGTTGCGCGGCCAGAGGCCGACACCGTCGGGAAAGCCGCTGCTAAACACGATGCGCGTGATGGTCTCGGCACCGACGTTGCCGATGGTGCCATTGCCAATGCGGTAGTCGCTGCGGAACGATTCCCCCGCATCGGGCGAGCGGCCGCAGTCGCCGTCGCCGAAGCGCACCTGAGCCTGTCTCGCATCGTCGATCTCGACGACGAAGTGGCGATCGTCCGGCCCGCTGTCGAGCAGGTCCTGCCGCACCTGCCATTCCTGCTCGGTGTGCTCGCCGTTCGCCGACGAGGGGATGCTGCGCAACACCATCCACGGCAAAGCGGTACGCGGATCCTGACGCAGCAAGGAGGAAGCCGCAGTGATCCGGGTTACTTCGCCGCAGCC
>JACDJC010000838.1_pt1 | contig 31611 bp, 26 predicted proteins | sample 7454191 | NCBI WGS metagenome assembly JACDJC01 (sample SAMN14253291, study PRJNA609438) | sludge metagenome | isolation source: sludge after 25d culture with pyrite and EDTA | collected 2018-12-20
AGCTCGAGGCTTCCGGACAGCACGGCCAAGGTGGGCAGCGGGGTCCGTCCGGACTCGCGTCGGGCCTCCTGGAGCCCGGCGGACAACCGAATCGGTCCGTAACGCTCGACGCGGACGGTTTTTGCCCCGACCAGGATGACGACGGCGAGCGCACGTATCGCCTGGAACATCGCTCGGTCGAGGGGGCCACCCAGTCGCCCGGAGCGACCGTTCAGGGCAGCCCGACCGTCGAGCGTCGACACCATGTTGGCCATGACCCAGGGCGAATTCTCGGCGCTCGGCCGAGGCTCCCGATCGAGCAGTCGAAAGAGTTCGACGGCGGTCGAGTGGGATTCGATAGTTCGCACCTCGGGCATGTGAGCACCCTACCGGCCCGAGATTTTCTTCGGCCGGTGGGCGCCCGTCTGTCCACCGGCCACCAAACGTGCATCCACAGCGCTGTGGATTGGAGCTGCGGGCTTGCTGGTCCGCCTCCTTGCGGCTCTGGCCCTGCGATCTCGCGGATGGTTCGCCACCGTCTCGTCTTCGACACCGGCGGTTGCCAGGAACCCTTGTCCACAGCGTGTTTGGAGCGTTGTGGACAAGGCGCACGGTGCCGATGGGTCGACGACGAGATCTGGGCTCGACAGACCCGGTGGGGCGGTCTCTATGGTGGTCGAAACGAACGTTGCATGGGCGGTCGGACGGTGGTGGCTGGCAAGTCGACTGTGGTCGACGACACCTGGGACGAGGAAGGATCGGCACCGGCACCGACGATGAGTCGGGTGCCGGAATGATTTTTCGGGAGCCCCCCCTTCCGCCCATGCAACGGCTCGCTCACCACGGGCCGAGCCCGTCGATCGACCACCCCCCCCAATCCCGTCCACAAGGTCGAGGAGTAGCCATGACACTGGCCCCAGTTGCGCCCTCCGTCGGAATCCGCAGGCACCACACGGCGCCCGGCGACGATGGATACCAGGACATCTCCTGGTCTCGCCGGACCGCACGCATCACCGACTACCGCACTGGCGAGGCGGCCTTCGAGCAGGCCGACGTCGAGTTTCCCGAGTCGTGGTCGCAGAACGCCACCAACATCGTCGCTCAGAAGTACTTCCGGGGCACGCAGGGCAGCCCCGAGCGGGAGACCTCGCTTCGTCAGGTGATCGACCGCGTCGTGTCGACCATCGCCTCCTGGGGTCTCGCTGACGGCTACTTCGCCGACGAGGCCGAGCGGGCCACGTTTGCCGCCGAGCTCACCTGGCTGCTCGTGCACCAGCGGGTGGCGTTCAACTCGCCGGTGTGGTTCAACATCGGCGTGGCCGGCGCTCCAAAGCAGGCATCGGCCTGCTTCATCCTGTCGGTGGACGACACGATGGACTCGATCCTCAACTGGTATCGGGAGGAGGGGGTCATCTTTAAGGGTGGTTCGGGAGCCGGCGTCAACCTCTCGGGAATCCGTTCGTCCTACGAGCGGCTTTCCAGTGGCGGCACGCCGTCGGGTCCCGTGTCGTTCATGCGGGGCGCCGATGCCTCGGCGGGCACGATCAAGTCTGGTGGGACCACCCGACGGGCGGCCAAGATGGTTGTTCTCGACGTCGATCATCCCGACGTCGAGGACTTCATCTGGTGCAAGGCCACCGAGGAACGCAAGGCACGCGTGCTGGCCGAGGCCGGCTTTGACATGGATCTCGATGGGGCCGACTCCCACTCGGTCCAGTACCAGAACGCCAACAACTCGGTCCGTCTCTCCGACGAGTTCATGGAGGCGGTCGAGGGCAATGCGGACTACGAGCTGCGGGCGGTGGCCACCGGCGAGACCCTGCGCACCGTGCCGGCTCGCCGCCTCTTGCGCCAGATTGCCGAGGCGGCCTGGGAATGTGCCGACCCGGGTGTGCAGTTCAGCTCGACGATCAACCGGTGGCACACCTCGGCCGCTACCGGCCCGATCAACGCCTCCAACCCGTGCAGCGAGTACCTGCACCTCGACAACTCGGCCTGCAACCTGGCCAGCCTCAATCTGTTGTCGTTCCTCGACGATGACGACGGCTTCGACCTGGACGAGTTCGCTCACGCCGTCAACATCACGTTGCTGGCCCAGGAGATCCTGGTCGGCAACGCCGACTACCCGACCGAGGCAATCGGCGAGACCACCCGTCGCTTTCGCCAACTCGGCCTGGGCTACGCCAACCTCGGCGCGCTGCTGATGGCGCTCGGGCTTCCCTACGACTCCGATGCCGGGCGTGCGTGGGCGGGCTCGATTACCGCCTTGATGACCGGTGCCGCCTATCGCACGTCGGCCCGGGTGGCCGAGCGCATGGGCCCGTACGCCGGCTTTGAGGACAACCGAGCCGACCAGCTTCGGGTGTTGCACCAACACCGTGATGCCCTCGCCGGGCTCTCGACGTTGGCGTCGTCCCAGGCGATCAACGCCGCCGCAGCGGAGGCGTGGGACGAGGCGATCGAGACCGGTGAGCGGGTGGGGGTGCGCAACGCCCAGGTGTCGGTGCTCGCGCCGACCGGCACGATCAGCTTCATGATGGATTGCGACACGACCGGGATCGAGCCGGACCTCGGGCTGGTGAAGACCAAGAAGCTGGTCGGAGGCGGCACGATGGCCATCGTCAACCAGACGGTGCCGCGGGCGCTCAGGCGCCTGGGTTACGCCCAGGACGAGATCGAGGCGATCGTGGCCTACATCGCCGAAGAGCGCACAGCGGTGGGCGCACCGGGCCTGAAGGCCTCCGATATCGATGTCTTCGCCTGTGCCATGGGGCTACCGACGATTGGTGCGATGGGGCACCTGCGGATGATGTCGGCGGTTCAGCCGTTTCTGTCCGGCGGTATCTCCAAGACGGTCAACCTGGCCGAGGAGACCACGGTCGACGAGCTCGAATCCCTCCTGATCGAGTCGTGGAAGCTCGGCATCAAGGCGGTGGCGGTGTACCGCGACAACTGCAAGGTGGGCCAACCGCTGTCCGCCGGCAAGGACCCGGTAGCGGCGGCCCCAGCGGAGCCGGTTGTCTTCCGGGGCACGAAGGAGAAGCTGCCCCGCTCTCGCCGGTCGCGCACCTTCGAGTTTCGGGTGGCGGATTGCAAGGGGTACGCGACCGTGGGGGAGTACGAGGACGGGCGCCCCGGTGAACTGTTCGTGCGGGTCTCCAAGCAGGGTTCGACGTTGGCCGGGATCATGGACGCCTTTGCCATCTCGGTGTCCCATGGCCTGCAGTACGGCGTTCCGCTGTCCTCCTACGTTCGCGGCCTGACCGGCATGCGCTTCGAGCCCGCCGGCATGACCGACGATCCCGAGATTCGCATCGCCAACAGCCTGATGGACTACCTGTTCCGCCGGTTGGCCCTCGATTATCTCGATCCGGACGAGCGGGCCGGGCTGGGTATCTTCTCGGTCGCCGAGCGGCTTCAGCCCACGCTGCCCGGCGTCGAGGAGCTGTCGGTGGAGACGGTCACCGGCCAGGACCTCGACCCGATGGCCACGCCGACCTCGGCGTCCTCCGCCCAGGACTCGCACGCGCCGCTGTGCATGCAGTGCGGGGTGCGAATGGTGCGCTCCGGGTCGTGCCACGCCTGTCCGGAATGCGGCGGCACCTCCGGTTGCAGCTGAGGCCGACTGGGCGAACGCCTCAGAATCGTGCGAGACTGACACGTTCATTTTCGGGGCCGAGCGCAGTGTCGGCCCACCCCGTTTTCGACAGAGGTGTCTGTGGCGTTTGACGTTGGTGACCGAGTGGTCTATCCCCATCATGGTGCGGCGATCATCGTCCGCAAGGAGACGCGCGACTTCAACGGAGAGGACACCGAATACCTGGTCCTCGAGGTCAAGCGGGAAGAGACCCGGGTGACCATCTCGGTTCCGTCGGAGAAGGTGGACGACGTTGGCATGCGCCCGCCGATCAGCCGGGACGAGGTCGAGGACCTGTTCGACCTGCTGGCCAAGCGGGACATCCGCGAGCCGGCCAACTGGAGCCGTCGCTTCAAGAACCATCAGGAGAAGCTGAAGTCCGGCGACGTGTATCAGGTGGCCGAGGTCGTCCGGAACCTGTCCCTGCGCGACCAGGCCAAGGGCCTCTCGGCCGGTGAGAAGTCGATGTTCCTCAAGGCGCGCAGCGTGTTGGTGTCCGAGTTGAGCTTTGCGCTCGACCTGACCGAAGAGGATGCGCTCGACAAGGTGCTCGACACCTTGACCGCAGAGCCCAGCGAAGCCTGAGGCGACTCGAGCGATGAGCTTGGGATCCCTCGCCTTCATCCCGGCGCCTCCATTCGACACGATCGGCCCCTTTCGGCTGTACGGCCTGATGATCGCCCTCGGCGTCCTGGCGTCGGTGGCGCTGGCCAGAAGGCGTTGGGCTGCGCGGGGCAACGACCCCGAGCAGATTTCGAGCATTGCGTTGTGGGCGGTTCCCGCCGGCCTGATCGGGGCGCGGATCTACCACGTGATCACCGACTACGACCGCCTGTACTGCGGTACCCCCAACTGCGAGCGAAGCCTGTTCCCCGGGGCGTTCGAGATCTGGAACGGCGGGCTCGGCATCCCCGGTGGCATCATCGTCGGCGTCGCCGTCGGGGTCTACGTCGGATATCGCATGGGCATCGACTGGCGCGATTGCATCGATGCCGCCATTCCCGGGCTGCCGTTGGCTCAGGCGATCGGTCGGCTGGGTAACTACTTCAACCAGGAGCTGTTCGGACGCCCGACCACCGTGCCATGGGCGCTCAAGGTCGATCCCAAGGGCGGGTTCCTCGACGGTTACGTGCCCGGCTTCGAGACCTATCACCCCACGTTCGCGTACGAGCTGATCTGGAACCTGGGCGTCGTCGGGGTGCTGTTATGGATCGACTCCAAGCGCCGGTTGGGTAAGGGCAAGATCCTCGGGTTGTACGTGGCGCTGTACTTCCTGGGCCGTCTCTGGATCGAGGCGATGCGCTCGGACACGGCCACCAAGGTCTTCGGCCTGCGGGTCAACATCTGGACCTCGATCATCGGCATCGCCATCGGCACCGTCATCGTGTTGTGGAAGGGGCCGTTGCGCTCGAAGGCCGCGACCGCCGAGGCGCTGGCGGTCGAGCCCTTCGTGTTCGACGCCGTCGCACAGACGGTGCCTGTGGGCGACGAGCCGGTCGACACGACGAGCGACGACCCCGAAGGTGATGGTGACCCGACCGTCGGTCCGGAAGGCGAGAACGGCCCCGAAGAGGCGGACGGGGCGACCCTGCAGGAGCCCTGAGGCTCGCCCTCAGCGTTCCAGCTCGGCGCCGAGCGCGGCGTCGTTGATCCTCGGCCAGGCGTCGATCGCCCATTGCCCGAAGTCCCGGTCGCCCAGAAACACCGCCGTGCGCCTCGCCTCGGGATCGACCCACAGAAACGTGCCGGTCTGGCCGAAGTGTCCGAAGGTGGCCGCCGAGTTGTCGAGCCCGGTCCAGTGCGGCGACTTGTTGCCCCGCACCTCGACGCCCAGCCCCCACGGGTTGGGTGTCTGGCGGCCGTAGCCGGGCAGGACGCCGTCGAGCCCGGCAAAGGCCACGCTCGTCACCCGGTCGATCGTCGTCGGGTCGAACACGGTGGGTGCAAGCAGCTCCTGGCCGAAGCGGATCAGGTCGGCCACCGTCGACGTGGCACCCCAAGCGGGGCTGGCATCCAGGTGGGTGGAGGCCATGTCGAGCGGCGCGCAGACGCCCTCGTGCAGATAGGTGGCCATGCTGAGACCACTCGCCGCCGCCAGGTGTTCGGCGGCCACCTCGAAGCCGGTGTTGGAGTAGATCCGTCGGGTGCCCGGTGCGGCGATTGCATCGCGGCCTTCGAAGGGCAGCCCCGAGGCGTGGGCGAGCAGGTGCCCAAGGGTCGAGCCCTCGGGCCCGGCCGGATCGTCGAGCGAGACGGTGCCCTCCTCGATCGCCAACCAGGTCGCCGCTGCGGCCAGCGGCTTGGTGACCGACGCCAACCGGTAGCTCCTCGACGGATCGCCGACGATCGTCGCCGGCCCGCTCGGGCCGGCGACGGCGAACGTCCAGTGGCCTGGCCGACCGCCGAGCGCCTGGTCAACGATGGATTCGAGGTGGTCAACCATGTTTCGAGCGTAGGCGCACCACCTCGGTTCGAGCCGCGGTACCCCGAGCGATCGTGGTTTGGCCGTCCGCTGGCAGTAACGTGAGCGCCCAACATGACAAAAACTTTCGCTGATCTCGGCGTCGACCCTGCTTTGGTCGACAACCTCTCCGAGCGGGGCATCACCTCGCCCTTTCCCATCCAAACCCTGACCATCCCCGACGCGTTGGCCGGCCGAGACGTTCTTGGCAAGGCCAAGACCGGTTCGGGCAAGACCCTGGCGTTCGGCCTGCCGCTTCTGCAGCAGCTGGAGACCGCCCGTCCCAAGCGTCCGACTGCGATCTGCCTGGTCCCGACGCGTGAGCTGGCGACCCAGGTGCGCGACGAACTCGCCCCGTTGGGCGAGGGCACCGACGTACGGGTGCTCGCCATCTACGGCGGTGCCCCGATCGAGAAGCAGATCGCGGCGCTCAACCGAGGCGTCGAACTGGTCGTTGCCACGCCCGGTCGCGCCATCGACCTGATCGAGCGCGATGCGCTCGACCTGTCCGAGGTGACCCACATCGTCATCGACGAGGCCGACCGCATGGCCGACATGGGCTTCCTGCCTCAGGTGGAGTGGATCCTTCGCAACGTCGAGGGCAAGTGCCAGACCCTGCTGTTCTCGGCGACGCTCGATGGCGTGGTCAACACGCTGGTCAGCCGCTACCAGGAGGACCCGAGCTTCCACGAGGTGGCCTCCAAGGGTGAGACCGTGGAGGAGATGCACCACACGTTCCTCAAGGTGCACGATCGCGACAAGGCCAAGGTGGCGGCGTCGATCATCGAGAACACCGGTCGCACGCTGGTGTTCTGCGCCACCAAGCACGGGACCGACCGGGTTGCCCAGGAACTGAACGACTTGGGTATCGAGGCCGAGGCGATGCACGGCGGCGTGCCCCAGAAGCATCGTGAGAAGGCGCTGTCGAACTTCATGAAGGGCCGCCTCGGCGCCTTGGTGGCCACCGACGTGGCCGCCCGTGGCATCCACGTCGACGATGTCCAGGTCGTGATCCACTTCGATCCGCCCGCCGACCACAAGACCTACCTGCACCGCTCGGGCCGGACCGCACGGGCCGGCGCGTCGGGCCGGGTGGTCAGCCTGGTGCTGTGGAAGGACGAGCTCGAGGTGCGGCGCATCCAGCGCCGGCTTGGCCTGGAGCTGCCGATGGTCGAGGTGTTCTCCAACGACTCCAGGCTGGAAAACCTGGCCGTGTTCGACGAGCTGGAGTCGGAAAGCGTCTGAACGCGTTGTCCGACCCGGCCGGGCGCTGGCTGGCACGGACCGCCTCGGACTTTCGGGCCGACGGGGTCGCCCCCTTGGCTGCCGTGGCCACCCTGGCGCTTCACGGCCGGGCGCCATCGGACCTGCCCGGGTGGTGCGACGTCGTCGATCACCTGTCGGGAGGTTCGGCCAGTGCCCTCGATCCTCCGGCCGGGGTGCCGATCTGTGACCTGCTGGGTCCGCTCTATGAGCTGATGCTGGCCGACGCCGCCCGTCGGGCGGCCGGCGTGCACTTCACCCGTCCGGCACTGGCCTCGGGCCTGGTGGCGCTGGCGGTGGGGGCTCGTCCGGCCGGTGGACGCGCCGAGGGCGCCGCGCTTGTCGAGGGCGAGGTCGCCCTCGATCCGGCCTGTGGCGCCGGTGCGTTCCTGGTGGCGGTCGGCCGTCTTCTGGTTGCGAACCCGACCAAGCCGTCGGACCCCGCTGCTCACCCGCCGACGGCCAACGAGGCGCTCAGCCGTCTGGTCGGAGCCGACCTCGACGCGGACGCGTTGGTCGTCGCTCGGGCCGCGCTGGCCAGGTGGGCGCTGGACGAGGGTGGTCACCGCGTCGGCGTCGCCCTGAACGAGCCTGCGCTGACGTGCTGCGACTCCCTCACCCAACCCGAGGAGCTGGTGGCGTCGGTCGGCGACCATGCCGTCGGGCTGATCGTCGGCAACCCGCCGTTCCTCGCCCAGCTTCGGGCGGGCACCCGCCACGATGCCGAGCGCCGCGCATCGTTGGCCTCCCGTTTCGGGGCAGCGGTCGGGGCCTACACCGACACCGCGGCGTTGTTTCTGCTGGCGGCGACCGAGTTGATCTCGGTTGGGGGAGCGGTGTGCCTCGTCCAACCCCGCTCGGTGTTGGCGGCCCGCGATGCGCGCGCCGTTCGGGCCGAGTTGGTCCGCCGAACCGAGGTGTGCGCCGCCTGGGTGGGCGACGGTGGGTTTGGGGCATCGGTCGAGGTGTGGGCACCCGTGCTCATCCGCAGGGGCGCTCGGGTCACGGAGGTGCGGGTGGTCGGCGGGGCGGAGGCCGAGCACGAGGTCGGGCGGGTGCCGGCCGACGTGCTGCGCCAGGACAGCTGGGGCGCGTTGGTCGCCACCGCCGAGGGGTTGCCGGCGCTGCGGTCGCCGACCGGTCGGTCCGCCGGCCGCCTGGGCGAGGTCGCCCGGTTCAGCGCCGGGTTTCGCGACGAGTACTACGCCATGCTCGAGCTGGCAAAGGAGGCCCCGGGCTTCGACGGCGCGGCACCGGACGAGCAGATGGCGGAACGTGCCCTCCCGGCGGGGTATGCCGCGCTGGTTTCGTCCGGGCTGATCGACCCCGGTGTGTGTCGATGGGGGCGCAAGCCGATGCGGTTCGGGAAGCGTCCATGGCGGGCGCCGGTCGTTGCGCTGGCTGCGCTGGACGACCCGGATCACCCGGGGGCGACCTGGGCCCGACGCCAGCTCGTGCCCAAGGTGCTCGTCGCCAGCCAGACCCGGGTGATCGAGGCCGCCCCCGACGGTCAGGGCCGGGCCATCGGGCTCACCCCGGTGATCAGCGGGGTGCCCGACGGCATTGACCTGGCCCACCTGTTGGCCGTGCTGTGCTCCCCGGTCAGCACGCTGGCCGTCGTCAGCGCGATGGCGGGCAGTGGCCTGGGTCGGGCGGGCGTGCGGGTGTCGACCTCCGTGCTCGCCGACCTGAAGCTGCCGGTTCACCGGGAGCCGTGGGACGAGGCGGCGGCGCTGCTCGCAGGCCGGTGCTCACTGGGTTCAGGCGTCGATCCCGCAACGATGCAGGCGGTGCGCGAGCTCATGTTGAGAGCGTCGGGAATCGGCAATGGCAACGAGGTACGTGCATGGTTCGAAACTCTGGCGGGACCGCCACCGGCGAACTAGGTTCCCCGAATACGCTTCGGTGGGATCGACCACCGTTCGTTCGAAGAATCTGGAGGGCATCGGTGCGGCGTTCATCACACAGGACCGGATCCGTTCGACTGGTTGTGACGAGCCTGCTCGTGGTGGCGCTGGGTGCGTGTGGCAGCGGTTCCGAGACCGCATCAGGCGACGCAGGAGAACGGTGCACATCGGGTCTTGTGGCCACAGCTACGGGGGTGCAAGGCGGAGCGTCGACCCGCGCGCAGGTTGACGTCGAGGTTCCCGACTGCTGGCCCGATGGGCGCAGCTTCACCATGGGAGCGGGATGGGAGGTCGTCGGGGTGGACACCTCCGAGGTGTTGTGTTCGGCCAAGTTCAGCTTCGACGAGGTGCCGAATGCAGGTTCGTCACACCGCTTGGACTTCGAGTTCACAAACTGCGCCGTGACGGCCGGGCGCGAGGTGTCCCTTCGAACGGACGCCCCCGACTTCTCCCTGGCGAAGACCACGCTGGTTGCAGGCGGGGAGGCGGGCACGGTCGCGACCACCAAACCGACCGCGGCCCCCAAGCCCCTGCCGCAGCGGACGGCCGTTCCGGTAGCACCGAGGTTCAACCTGGTCGAAGTTCGCACCGGCGAGCACGACGACTACAGCCGTCTGGTGTTCGAGTTCACGTCGGGTCCGCGACCCGACGTGAACGTGGGGGTGTCTGGCTCGGAACTGACCGTGCAGTTCACCGAGAACCAGATCGGAGGTGCGATGGATCAAGAAATCCTGGACACTTCCCGAATCGGTACCCCGGTGGTGGGGGAGGCGGGCACCCGGTGGACGGTGCCGGTTCCCGCCGGCGTTGTCATGACACACGAGTGGCTGGATGGGCCGAACCGGTTGGTGGTCGACCTCTCCGGTCCGACCTTCGCCTCGGCAACCGCTCCGCCTGACGAGTCCGGCGCACGGGCGACATACAACCTGGTTGAAGTTCGGACCGGCGATGAGGGCAGCAGGAATCGGGTGGTTTTCGAGTTCGACGGATCGGTGCCGCCATGGGACGTGATCGACGACTCGGGCCGCGTGATCGTCTCCTTTGACGGCGACGTCCGCGGGCCCGCATCCACCGACTTCAAGTCGACGGTCGTGGGGTCGGTCAACCGCGAGGGAGCCAACTCCTGGCTCATCGAAGGCGTTACAGCCGTCGAGGACACATCGGAACTCACTGGACCGGCGCGAGTCGTCATCGACTTCTGACCCGCCCGGGCGCAGCCATCGGCGGAGGCCCTCGGGGTCGGGACCGGTCAGCTGAGCAGCGTGTGGGCGTCCTGAAACAGTTGGACGATCAACAGGATGAACACGCCACCGCCGATCACCGAGTAGCGCCAACGCCAGGGGTGATCGCCGGCGAAGAACCTGCGTACCGAGAAGAAGATCGCCGTCATCGACACCAGCGACAACACGATGCCCAGCACCGGGCCGAAGACGCCGGAGAGGCCGACGAGTGGCCCGAGCAGGGGCAGCGCCACGTAGGTCACGAGGCAGCGGGTCGCCGAGATCCACATCGACTTGGCGAAGGCGTTGTTGGCGCCGAGGAGGCTCTCCCGGGGAGCGTCGGCGGGCAGACGGAGCACCCGGCGCGCCCGAAGATCCCAGGCGGAGCGCTCGGGGGTGCCGGCGGCGATCGCGGCCGCATCGACCGGGCAAAGGGCGACGGCCTCGTCGGAGGCTGCGTGCATGGGGCAGCCGGAGCCAGCGGCGGTCGTCACGGGGGGAGACTCGCTCGACGCGTGCTCCGGGGCTGACTCGACGAGATCCATCGGGGCAAGGGTACGCCTTTTGCCACGGCTAAACCCAGCGCTTCCCCAACATGCGGCCGGATGGCCCCTGGACTACCCTTCGGCTCGTCAACAGCATTTCGAGCGACCCGTTGGTGTCGGGTCCGGCAACCTGGGACGGACACCCAAGGTGCCATCCCGCCTAGCGGTGGGGATGCGGTCCACCGGGACAACCAACGTGTCCGTCGCCTTGTGTGTTGCCCCGACGCCGCGGTTCACCTACCCCCGAGCGTCCATGACCACTGCCCCCACCGAGCGAACACCCGATCAGCCATCGGGCGCGCCAGCGTCACAGGATCCGTTGCCGGTCAGCGGTGCCTGGGTGCCCGGTGACCCGCCGGGGCGCCGCCGGTTCGCCCCGGTCGGGCGGGGGCGCACCCTGAAGCTCGAAGCGGGCGGCCAGCTCTCCGAGGTCACCGTCGCCTACGAAACGTGGGGAAGGCTCAACGAGGCCGCCGACAACGCCGTGCTCGTGCCCCATGCGCTGACCGGTGACAGCCATGCGGCCGGTCGCGCGGGGCCGGCGCACCCGACGCCGGGTTGGTGGGACGCCATGATCGGCCCCGGGCGTCCGATCGACACCGACCGCTACTTCGTGGTCTGCCCCAACGTGCTCGGCGGTAGCCAGGGCAGCACCGGGCCTGCCCACCCCGAACCGGGCACGGGTCGGCCCTACGGGTCCCGCTTTCCGTGGGTGACGATTCGTGACATGGTCCGCACCCAGGCCGACCTCGCCGACCATTTGGGCATCGAGGTGTGGCATGCGGTGGTCGGCGGCTCGATGGGGGGCATGCAGGGGCTGGAGTGGGCCGTGATGTACCCCCACCGTCTGGGACGGCTCGTCGCCATGGCGACGACGACGGCGGCCTCGGCGCAACAGATCGGCTGGTCGCTCGTCGGCAGGCGGGCGATCGCCAACGACCCGAACTTTGCCGGCGGCGACTACTACGGCCGGGCCCCGGGTTGTGGCCCCCACGCCGGACTGGCCGTGGCGCGATCGGTGGCCCAGATCACCTACCGCAGCGAGTCGGCCTACGCCGAACGGTTTGGACGGGCTCGTGTGGCGGCGCGCGGCGACCTCGACGCCGCGGTCCGCTACGACGTCGAGAGCTACCTCGACTACCACGGGGACAAGCTGTCTCGACGCTTCGACGCCAACAGCTACCTGCGTATGAACCGGGCGATGGACCTCCACGACCTTGGCCGCGGACGGGGCGGGATCGAAGCGGCGCTGCGCCGGATCACCGTACCGGTCCAGGTGATTTCGATCGACTCGGACGCGCTCTACCCTCCGTATCAGCAGCTCGACCTGTACCGGGGCCTGCGGGCGGCCGGCGGCACCGCCGGCTTCCGGTCGATCCACAGCAGCGAGGGCCACGACGGGTTTCTTCTGGCGATCGATCAGATCGGCCCGATCGTGTCGAGCTTTCTCGCCGGCGACGAACCGGCCGGTGAGCCGAACGACGACCACCCCGCCCAACCCGACCGCACCGACGAAAGAGGCCGACCGTGACCGACCATCTCGAGACGACGGCCATCCGCGCCGGCCGCTCCGCCGACGGCCGGGCGCTGGCCCCGGTGATGCACGCATCCACCACCTTCGCCCTCGAAAGCGTCGACGAGGGCCGACGCCTGGCGAGCGCACCCGGGTCGACCAACTTCTACAGCCGCTACGGCAACCCGAGCGTGGCCGCCTTCGAGGAGGCGATCGCCGAGTTGGAAGGAGCCGAGGCGGCGCGGGCGTTCGCCTCGGGCATGGGGGCGATGTCGGCGGTCGTGCTGGGCCTGTGCTCCACCGGCGATCACATCGTCACCCAAAACCGCCTGTACGCCGGCACCCAGATGCTGTTCTCGGCGGTGTGTCCCCGCTTCGGGATCGAGGTCACCGCGGTCGACGGCACCGACCCGGACGCATGGGAGGCCGCCATCCGGCCGGGCAAGACCGTGCTGTGCGTGGCGGAGACCCCGGCCAACCCCCGCCTCGACCTGGTCGACCTGCGACGTCTGGGGGCGATCGCCGGACCGATGACCGTCGTCGACTCCACCTTCGCCACGCCCCTGGCCCAGCGCCCGCTGAGCTACGGGGTCGATCTGGTGCTGCACTCGGCCACCAAGGCGCTCGCCGGTCACAACGACGCCTCGTTGGGCGTGGTGGCCGGGTCGAAGGAGCTGCTTGACTGGGTGTGGGGCTTCGCCGTGCTGCAGGGCGCCAACGCGTCGCCCTTCGATGCGGTCAACGGCCTGCGCGGCCTGCGCACGCTGGGCGTTCGGGTGGCCCGCCAGACCGAGACCGCCACCCGGCTGGCCACCGAGTTGTCGAATCACCCCAAGGTGGCCGAGGTTGTGTATCCGGGGCTGCCCGGCTTCGCACAGGCCGAACTGGCGGCCGCCCAGATGGACCTGGCCGGCGGTCTGTTGACCATCGACTTGAGCGGCGGACTCGAGGCCGGGAGGGCGTTTGTCGAGTCGACCAGGATCGCTCAGCTGGCGCCGTCGCTCGGTGGCCCGGAAACGCTGGTGACCCATCCGGCGTCGACGACCCACGTCAGCCTGTTTCCCGACGAGCTGGAAGCGGCGGGCATCCGCCCGGGCACGGTGCGCATCTCGGTGGGCCTCGAGCATCCCGACGACGTGGTCAGCGATCTGCTGAGCGCGCTCGACGCGTGCCCGAGCTGATCGAGGCGGCCGCCTACGCCAGGACGGCCGGGCGGGCGGTGGGGGCGACCATCGTGGAGGTGATGCTGGCCGATCCCTCCTGGGTGCGGGGCGGGCTGAGCGGCGACGACCTGGCCTCGGCGCTGGTCGGTACCGAGGTCGTCGAGGTGGGGCGGTTGGGCAAAGTGGTGCTGCTCGGTACCGATGGGCCGACGTTGGCGCTGCGCTTTGGCATGACCGGGCGGCTGCTGTGGGACGACGACGCCCCGATCGACGAGCTGGTGTACGGCCCCAAACGCAGCGAGGAGGCGTGGGTGCGGTTCGCGCTGTCGCTTCAACACCCCGGCGAGGAGGTGGCGCACCGCCTGGCGGTCGAGGATGCTCGGCGCCTGGGCTCGGTCGAGCTCGATGCCGACCTGTCCGACCTGGGTCCCGACGCGGTCGGCATCCACGCCGAGCAACTCGCCGACGCCTTTGGGACGACCACGACGCCGTTGAAGGCGGCGCTGCTCGATCAGCGACGCTTGGCCGGCTTGGGCAACCTGCTCGTCGACGAGGTGCTGTGGCGGGCCGGGATGCACCCCGAGACGCCGGCCGGAACGCTGAAGGACGACGAGCTCGTACTGCTGGCCGACACGATCGCGTTGGTGGTCGCCGAGCTCTCGAAGCGTGGTGGATCCCACACCGGTGACCTTCAGCCCCAGCGGGCCCCCGACGGCGTTTGCCCTCGTGACGGTGCCCCGCTGGTGCGAGGGCGCGTCGGTGGGCGCACCACCTGGTGGTGTTCGCTGCATCAGAGACGCCCACGGTGGGGAGCGTCACCGGTTTGAGCGGCGGTTCGTGCTTGACTGGGGGACGGCCGAGGGCCACGAGGAGCCCATTCAAGGAGTGCTGCGTGCAGCTGGAGTTGACCACCAACCAACCGGGACGCCGACGGGTGGCCCGGGCCGCCCTCATCGTGGCGGCGTGGAGCGCCATGCTGGGCCTGGGTGCCGTCGGCATCGCCGGGGCTCAGGACCCGGATCCCGCTGCGACCCAACCGGCGACCACTGCGGCCGACGCCCAGGCACCCGCGGATCAGACCGTGCCGCCGGATGCGATCGCCGACGACGGCAACAGTGCCCCGACGCCCGACGACGCGGCCCAGGGCGACGAGAAGCTGCTCAACCTGATCATCATCGGACTGCTCGTGCTGGCGGCGGTGATCGCCGTGGCCACCCTGCTGTTCTGGAAGTCGACCGCACCCGAGGACGATGAGGGCAGCGACGCCGACGCCGACGCTGATGGCGACGATGCCGACTTCGACGATGCCGAGCCCGACGACGAGCCGGCTCGGCCCGACGTCCCGGCCTCGGGTCCGGCACCGATGGCCGCTGTGCGCCCATCCGACGCCCAGCTGCCCGATGACCCGGCTGCGCCGCCTGCGCAACCGGCGCCCGGCCGCCGGGTGATGGCCAGCTTCCCGTCGTCACCGCTCGGCGAACCCGGGCATCCGGCTTCAGGGTCGTCCCCGGTCCCGCCCAAGGACCCGCCGCCGGCGCCGGTCGATGCCGCCGATCCCCTGGGTGAGCACATCAGCACCCTCGGTTCGGGAGCGTCGCCCGGGCGGCCAGAGGTTCCGCCGCCCGATGCGGTGCCTCCTACGCCCCAAGGTCGCGGCGCCTATCAGGTGCCAGCCCCCGAGGACCTGCCGCCACAACCGGACAGGCCCTTCGCAGATGCGGAGAACCGCCCACACGTCGAACGGGCCGTCGAGCGGGAGCCGACCAAGGCCCGTCGGGTTCCGCAGCCGCCTCAGCCCGTCGAGGACTCGGCGATCGTCACGACGTCCGCCCCGAAGCGGCCGCCGGCGAGCGGCGACGGACCCGGCGAGGATGAACCGCAAGTGGTGGTGCGGCGCCGTCGTCGCGACCGCCCGGCCGGCCCTTGGGGTGAGGGCGTCGGCGGTGGCCACCGGCCCGACGTTCCCCCCCTTCCACCACCCGATCCCGAAGACCGGGGATACCAGCGTGGGGTGCGGGTCGTGCGACCCGAGGAGCCCGATGGTGACGAGTCCTGACGGCGGCGAGCGATAGGAATCCGTCGAGGGTCGTGTAGTACAGTCTCAGGCCGTGCGGACGTAGCTCAGCTGGTAGAGCGCAACCTTGCCAAGGTTGAGGTCGCGAGTTCGAACCTCGTCGTCCGCTCCATGAGGTACCCCCCGGTTCTGCCGGGGGGTACCGGCGTTTTTGGGGGATATCGTTCATCGAACGAGGGGGGGCACACGATGAGATCGCACTGGGCGTGGGGGAGGGCGGCCGATGAGCCGACCATTGCCGATCAGGATGGCCTGGCCGCCATGTTGCATCGCCGGTTGGGCTGGGACGACCTGACGCCGTCGGCGGCGGTGCCGGTGCGCGACCTGGCCCTGCCGAGGCCTAGGGTGGCCGTGCCTGGCTCGTTGGCGGGGATGGCCTCGACCGACGTCCGAGACCGTGCCCAGCACGCCTACGGGCGGTCGTACCGCGACGTCGCCCGTGCCCACGCCGGTCGCTTCGACCATCCGCCCGATGCGGTGCTGCGCCCATCGAGCCGGACCGAGGTGGCGTCGATACTGGGGTGGGCGGGCGACGTCGACGTGGCGGTGATCCCCTACGGCGGCGGGTCGTCGGTCTGCGGTGGCGTGGAGCCCGACGTGGGAGGCCCGGCGGTCTCGGTGGACCTGGAGGCCCTATCGGGCCTCCTGGAGCTGAACACGACCGACCGGGCGGCCCACTTCGCCGCCGGCACCTACGGCCCCGCCGTCAACGAGGCGCTGCGCCCTCACGGTCTGACGTTGCGGCACTTCCCCCAGAGCCTCGAGTTTTCAACGGTCGGTGGATGGGTGGCCACCCGGGCCGGCGGCCACTTCGCCACCGGACCCACCCACATCGATGATTTCGTCGAATCGATCACGATGGAGACGCCCGCTGGGCCATGGGAGAGCCGTCGCCTACCCGGCAGCGGGGCCGGGCCGTCGCCCGACCGGCTGGTGCTCGGATCGGAGGGCTCGCTGGGCATCATCTGCGACGCCTGGCTGCGGGTGCAGCCCCGCCCGGCGTACCGGGCGTCGGCCTCGGTGGGTTTCGCCGCCATGACCGACGCCGTCGACGCGCTGCGGGCGCTGGCCCAAAGCGGGCTCTGGCCCAGCAACTGCCGCCTGCTCGATCCGGTGGAGGCGCTGCTGGCCGGCACCGACGTTCCTGGCGGCACCGGCGCCGTCCTGATCGTTGGGTTCGAGGGCGCCGATCATCCGCTGGACCAACCGCTGCACCGTGCGCTGGCGCTGTGCCGGGACTTTTCCGGGGTCGTGGACGACGAGGGGGTCTCGATCCGCCACGACCCCGCCGTTCCCGACGCCGAGGGGGCGTCCTCCGGGCGGGCCGGTGCCGAGGAGGCCTGGCGCTCGTCGTTCCTGCGTGCGCCCTACCGGCGCGATGCGTTGATCGCCCTGGGCGCGGTGATCGAGACCTTCGAGACCGCGTGCCTGTGGAGCCGCTTCGCCGAGACCGATGCGGCGCTGCGCGCCGGGCTTCAGGCCGCCATGGCCGAGGCGGGGCTCGATGGCATCGTGTCGGTGCGGATCACCCACGCCTACCCGGACGGTTTGGCGCCCTACTACACGGTGCTCGCCCGACCGATCGGCGACCGGCCGACGAGCGCGTCCGAGCGGGTGGACCGCTGGGACATGGTCAAAGCGGCCTCGATGGAGGTGATCGATGCGCAGCGGGCGACCGCTACGCACCATCACGCCGTCGGCCGCGATCACCGTCCCGCCTACGACCGGCAACGGCCGCAACTGTTCGCGGAGGCGTTGGCTGCGGTCAAGGGACGCCTCGACCCAAACGGGGTCATGAATCCCGGAGTGTTGATTGGTCCGGCGTAGCAGGTACGATGCTGGCTCGTGGCCACGTGGCCGAGTGGTTAGGCAGAGGCCTGCAAAGCCTTGTACACCGGTTCGAATCCGGTCGTGGCCTCGGTTGGGGCCGGACCTGTCAGGGTCCGGCCCCGCTTCGCGTTCGGCGTTCCCCTGAGCGGAGACCTCGAGTGACTACCTTGGTTGGTCAGGTCGAGGTGACACCGAGGAGGACCGATGGCGAGTAACGACGAGGCCACCAACGCGAACGGCGGCGATCAACCGTCCCCGGACGAGGCGAGCGACACCTCGACGGTCGGTGAGGCCGGCCGAACGGAACCGAGCGACCCAGCCCCGGAGCACCAGGAGGCATCACCCCAGCCCCAGCCCCAGCCCGAGCCCGAGGTGCCGGCAGAGGCCCCGGCAGAGGCCCCGGTCGAGGCCCGGCCTGCGAGCCAGCCGCCGCCCTACGTGCCACCGACCGCGCAAGAACCCCAGGTCCAAGCGGGGGGCCAAGCCCAACCCGGAGCGCCTGCATGGTCGGACCTCTCGCCGGCCGGGGACGACCAGTCGGGGGCCGCACCTCAGTCCTGGGATCAGCAGGCGACCCAGCAGTGGCAGCAGCCGACGGCTCCGCCGCCCTCCGGCCCCCAGGCCCCGCCGGCCGGCAGCTGGACCGTGCCCGGCTCACCGCCCACGATGCAACAGCCGATCATCCAGCAGCCGCCGGTGGAGCAACAGCCGGCGGGACCGCCCCAGCAGCAGTACCAGCAGCCCCAACAGCAGTACCAGCAGCCCCAACAGCAGTACCAGCCCCAGCAGTACCAGCAGCCCTACGGGGTACCTCAGCAGCCGGCCGCCCCGACCGGGCCAACCCGGGGTGGCGGGCCGATGGCCCTCCTCGGGGGCCTGTTGTTGTTGCTCGGCGGTGTGGCGCTGATTGTCGGCAGCTTTCTCGATTGGGGCGAGGGGCTCGTCGGGGGCCAGCGGGTGGTCCTCACCGGGTTCAAGAATGCCCAGGACAAACTCTGGGGTGCCCCTGGCACATTGGCGGCGGGAGCGGTGCTCGTCATCGCCGGTGTGCTGTACCTCGCCTCGATGAAGAGCGGCGTCGGTGCACTGAAGCGCACGCTGGCGCTGGTCGGGTCGCTCGCCGGCCTGGGATGGGTGGTGTACCTGCTCGTGTCCCTGCAACTCGATGAGGCCAACGCGCTCATCGGGCTGTGGTTGTGCTTGGCGGGTGCCGTGCTCGGCCTGGTCGGCACGTTCCTGGGTCGGGGCAAGAAGCAGGCATCCCGCCCGAAAAACTGATCCCTGGGATCATGGGTACTGCGGCGGTGCGGTAAGGTTGAACCTTCACGGGCCGTTGGCGCAGTTGGCTAGCGCACCTGCATGACGCGCAGGGGGTCACAGGTTCGAATCCTGTACGGCCCACCCGAGAGATCGCCGCCCGCCTCAGCCGAGGCGGGCGGCGACGCGTTCGACCTCGGTGGCGAAGCGGCCCGTCGGCGCAGCGCGGGCGACCACCCGCGCCTCATCCCACGAGTCCACGTCGGTGAGCGATTCGACCAGCTCCACCCGGTGTCCCCGCTCGATCAACCGCTCCAGCTGGAGGGCGCCCGTGTCGGCGTCACTCATCGGGACACCCTCGAAGTCCTCTGGCCCGCCCGCAGAGAGGGCGACGATCCAGAACCCGCCGTCGTTGGCCATGCCCAGCACCCCGACGCCGGGTGCGGAGACCACGGCGGCACCGGCCCGGGCCACGACGGCCGGCTCGAGTTGCGGGGTGTCCATGCCGACGAGCACCGCCGGCCCACCGGCGGCGGCAAAAGCGGCTCCAAGGCGACGGTCCAGGCCACCGTCGCACTGGGGCACCACCTCCCAGCCGTCGGGAACCCAGCCCCCCGGGTCGCCGTCGAGCACGAGCAGGTGCCGGGTGGCATCCACGTCGGCGGCGGCGTGCAGGGTGTCGAGTACGGCGGCCATCGCCAGCGCTGCCGCCTGCTCGGGGGTGCACGGCGGGCACAGGCGGGTCTTCACCCGACCGGGTACTGGGGCCTTGGCCAACACGATGACGGTCAGGTCGCGCTCAGCCACGGGCGAGGACCCGGCTCATGTCGGATACTGCGGTCATCGTGCCTCGGATCGTCCCGGTGACCTTGGATCGCCCCGCCCTCGCCAGATACCGCACCGCCACCTCCTCGATGTCCCAGCCTGCCTCGGCGGCGAGCAACACCATCTCGAGGGGCCAGCCGGATCGTCGATCGGCGATCCCCAGCGCCAGGAGGTCCCGGCGGCGGGCGGCCCGCATCGGACCCAGGTCGGTGAGGTCGACGTCGGCACGTCGACGCAATTCCCAGGCGAGGAACCGGTTGGCCACCCGGGCGTGCAGCGGCCAGGCCGACCGGCCTTCGGGCGTACGCGCCCCGAGGACGAGGTCGGCTCGGCCTTCCAGCACCGGCTGGGTGACCTTCGGCAGGTCGGCGGGGTCGAAGCTGGCGTCGGCGTCCATGAACGCCACCACCGGTGCGGTGGCGGCGCTCAGCCCGGCGAAACAGGCGGCGCCAAACCCCTTGGTCGGCTCTCGCACGACGAGTGCACCGCCCGCCTCCGCCGCCTCGGCGGTGCCATCGGTCGAACCGTTGTCGACCACGATCGCCCGGTGGCCGCTTGGGAGCCGGGGGAGCAGCCAGCGGACGCCCTCCACCTCGTCCAGGGCGGGCAGGACGACATCGACGGCGATGGCGTCGTTTGGTGGTGCGGGCGATGCGGCGTCCAAGCTGACACACGGTAGGCGACCGAAACACCGGGACCTACCCGACGAAGTCGTGACACGGGAGATCGGGACATGGGAGGACGGGCATGAACGTGCTGGTGACCGGCGGGGCCGGGTTCATCGGCTCCCACATCGTCGATCAGCTGATCGAGGCGGGCCACCGGGTGGTGGTGATCGACAACCTCGGTCCGGCCGCCCACGATGGCGCCCCCGACTGGCTCAACCCCGAGGCGGAGTGGCGCTGGGCCGACGTCGCCGATCCGGCCACCTGGCACGGGGTGCTCGACGGCCTCGATGCGGTGAGTCATCAGGCGGCCAAGGTGGGCCTGGGCGTCGACCTCACCGACGCTCCGGCCTACGTCACCAACAACGACCTCGGCACCGCCGTCATGCTCGGGGCGATGTCGGCTGCGGGCTGGTCGGGCCGCATCGTGTTGGCCTCGTCGATGGTGGTCTACGGCGAGGGGCGCTACCGCTGTGAGTCCGACGGCGTCGTCGTGCCGCTGGCCCGGCGCAGCGCCGACCTGGAGGCCGGGCGCTGGGAGCCCCGGTGTCCGCTTTGCGGAAGCGAGCTGTCGACCGAACTGGTGCCCGAGGACGCCCCGCTCGACCCGCGCAACGTCTACGCGACGACCAAGCTGGCCCAGGAACACCTGTGCGCGACGGCCGAGGCCGAGCTGGGGGTGGTGACGACCTCGCTGCGCTATCACAACGTCTATGGGCCCCGGATGCCCCGCGACACGCCCTACGCCGGCGTGGCGTCCATCTTTCGCTCCCAGCTCGAGGCGGGCACCTGCCCCCAGGTGTTCGAGGACGGGGGGCAGCGGCGGGACTTTGTCCACGTTGCCGACGTGGCCGCCGCCAACGTCGCCGCCCTCGAGCGCTCGGAGCCCTACCGAGGGGCGCTCAACATCGCCTCCGGTCGGCCGATCACCCTGCTCGGGATGGCGTCGGCGATGGCGGCTGAGGACGGGCGGGGCCTGGAACCCGAGGTGGTCGGGCGCTACCGGGCCGGCGACGTGCGCCACGTCACCGCCGATCCGGCGCTGGCCACCGAGGCATTGGGCTTCCGTGCGCGGGTGGCGCCCGAGGTTGGCCTGGCCGAGTTCGTCCATGCCCCGTTGCGGCGTCCCCCAGCCCAGGTGTAAGACCCGGTGACGACGGATCCGATCGACGATCAGCCAGCCCGCTGGTCCCCGTGGCGCGTGGCATCGGGGCTGGCGATCCTCGTCGTCGGGGTTGGTCTGCTCTGGGTGATGGGGGCCTGGCAGCAACACATCTGGGACTCGGGCGGAACGATCATGCTCGGCGCCGCACCGCTCTTCGGCCTGTGGGAGACCGACTGGGCCCCGGAGCTGATCGTTGCGGCACTGCTCGGCGGCGCGCTGGTCGTCTGGTGGCCGAGGCTGACGCGCACCCTGAGCTGGGTGGGGCTGCTCGCCGGTTCCTGGCTGGTCAGCCTGGGATGGACCCTGGCGATCAACCTGCCCGGCGGATGGACGGGCCTCGGCGCACCGTTGGACGACCCTCATGAATACCTCGCTGCCGTGCGGAACTCGCCGACCGACCCGCTCGTGTTCATCGGCCGGTTCGTCGACGAGCTGCGCGGCTATCCCATCCATGTGCAGGGCCACCCGCCCGGGCCCGTGCTCGGCCTGGAAGCGTTGGATCGAATCGGCATCCGCGGGGCGAGCGGCACGGCGCTGGTGCTGGTGGGCGTGGCATGCCTGGCCAGCCCGCTGGTGCTGATCGCCGTGCGGGCGCTGGCCACCGAGCGGGAGGCCCGACGGGCGGCCGTGTTCGTCGGGTTGACGCCGTCGGTGCTGTGGGTGGCCACGTCGATGGACGCCGTGTTTGCCGCGGTGGCGGTGGCCTCGGGCACAGCGTTGGCGTTGGCGGCGGTGCGCAGCGGCGCCTGGCCGCGTTCGGGGGAAGGACGCTGCGTTGCGCCGGGAGAGGGTGGGGCTCGACCGACTTGGGCGGGTGGTGCGATGGCCGCCCTCGGAGGGACGTTCGCCGGGTTGCTCGTGTTGGGCACCTACGGGGCACCGCTGTTTCTCGTCCCGCCCGGGCTGTGCCTGGCGTTGTTGGCGTGGCGACGCCGGTGGGCACCGGCCGGCCTGGCGGTGCTGGGGGCGGTGGTGCCGGTGGCGCTGATGGCGTGGGCCGGCTTCTGGTTGCTCGATGGTCTTCGGGTGACGGTGACCGCCTACCACGAGGGCATCGCCTCGCTGAGGCCCGGCGGCTTCTTTCGCTTGTCCAACCTCTTGGCGCTGGCGATCGCGGTGGGGCCGGTGGTCCTGGTGTCGCTTCCGGGTCGTCGCCGCGCCGGTGCCTGGATCCTGGTCGGAGGGGTGCTCGCCGGGTTGGCCGCCGCCGAGGTGTCCGGGTTGTCCAAGGGCGAGGTGGAGCGCATCTGGCTGCCCTTTGTTCCCTGGCTGACCGTGGCGGCCGCCGCCATCCCGATCCGCTGCCAGCGCCAGGCCTTGGCGGCGCAGCTCGTTGCTGGGTTGATGCTGGCTGTGACGTTTGCGTCGCCCTGGTAAGCACCGCCCTGGTAAGAATGACTGCGGTGAGCCACCACCCCGATCACGCGGATCACGACCCGGACGACCCGGACTTCGTCTACGACGAGTTTGCGTTCTTCGACGAGAACCGCGCCGAGTACGACCTGGGCGGCCCCGAGGTTCCCAACGTGACCCGTCACCGGGTCGACATCGGCGGCGGCGAGCCCCCGCTGTCGTATCTCCGCTGGGGGAGCGGCCCCCCGCAGTGGGTGTTTCTGCACGGTGGCGCCCAGAACGCCCACACCTGGGACACGGTGTTGCTCGCCCTGTCCGATCCGGCGCTCACGCCGGTGCTGGGCACCGATCCCACCGTCGATGCGGTGGCCTTCGACCTGCCCGGGCACGGCTCATCGGGTTGGCGCAGCGACGGTCGTTACGATCCGGCCACCTCGGCGGCCACGATCGGTGCCGCACTCGACCGCCTCGGGTTTGTTCCCGAGGCGCTGGTCGGGATGTCCCTCGGTGGCCTGACCGCCCTGGCGCTCGCCGCCGCCCGACCCTCGTGTTGTCGCCGACTGGCGCTCGTCGACATCACCCCCGGCGTGACCCGGGACAAGGCCGCCGACGTGCACGCCTTCATCGAGGGCCCGCAGTCGTTCCCCAGCTTCGCCGAGATCTTCGCCCGCACCACCGAGTTCAACCCGACGCGCAGCGCGTCCTCACTGCGTCGGGGAATCCTGCACAACGCCCATCGCCAAGAGGACCGGTCGTGGGTGTGGAACTACGACCGGCGCCCGATGGGCCAGCGCAGCGACGACGCCCACGAGGACCTGTGGCGGGCGGTCTCGGCGTTGGAGATGCCGACCCTGCTCGTGCGCGGAGCGACCTCGCCGGTGGTCGACGATGAGGACGAGGCGGAGTTTCTGCGCCGTCAGCCCGACGGTTGGGTGACGTCGGTCGCCGATGCAGGCCATTCGGTGCAGGGCGATCGGCCCCGAGAGCTGGCGTCGCTGCTCACCACGTTCTCGGTCGGCAACGAGATGCCCTCACACATCGAGTGAGCGCAGCGACTTCGCCACCCGCCGACCGGCCTGGGTGAGGTGGCGCTCCACCTCCTGGAGGTCCGATCGGATCGGGTCCTCGTCGTCGGAGCCTCGGGCGTCGGCCAGGTTGACGACCCTCGCGGTGAGCTCGTCCAGTGCGGTGGACAGGGCGGATAGCTCGGCGACGATGCTCATCGGCCTGTTATAGCCTGCGCGCTCGTGCTGAACGTTCTCGACCGTCGCGGGGCACCCGACCCCACCTCCGACCTTCCCCGTCCCGACCTGGCGGGCGATGAGCCGCTGACGGTGGTGCGCGACCTGATCGCCAGGGTCCGCTCCGAGGGCGACGCCGCCCTCATCGAGCTCACCGCCCGCTTCGACGGTGCGCAGCTCGAGGCCCTGCGGGTGAGCGACGAGCAGATCGATCGCGCCTGGGAGGCGACCGATCCGGCGGTTCGGGGGGCGCTGCAACGGGCGGTCGACTCGGTCGCCGCCTACCACCGCCACCAGCTGCGCGCTCCGAGCGAGTTCGTCAACCCGACGACCGGGGTGAGGATCATGTCCTCGTACTCCCCGGTGACGCGGGCCGGCTGTTATGTGCCCGGCGGCCGAGCGGCCTACCCCTCGACGGTGATCCACACCGTCGTGCCGGCGTTGGTCGCCGGGGTCGACCAGGTGGCGGTGTGCGTGCCGCCCGCCGGGCCGGACGGGGTGACCCCGGTGACCCTGGCGGCGGCCCGTGCGGCGGGGGTCGAGGAGGTCTACGCCGTCGGTGGGGCCCAAGCGATCGCTGCGCTGGCGTACGGGACCGAGTCGATCCCGGCGGTCGACGTCATCTGCGGGCCCGGCAATCGTTTCGTCGCGCTGGCCAAACGCGAGGTCGCCGGGCAGGTCGGCGTGCCCAGCGCCTTTGCCGGCCCCTCCGAGGTGGTGGTCATCGCCGATGGCAGCGTGCCCGCTGGGGATTCGGCGGCCGACGTCATCCTCCAGGCCGAACACGGGCCCGACGGGCTGGCCTGGCTGATCACCTGGGATGCCGAGGTCGCCGCTGCGATCAACGTCGAGATCGCTGCCCAGGTGGCTCGGGCCCCCCGCCGGGCCGACATCGAGGCGACGTTGGCCAGCGCCGGGCACGCGGTGCTCGTCGACGACCTCGACGGCGCCCTGGCGGTCAGCGACCACATCGCCCCCGAGCACCTCGAACTGCACCTCGCCGACGCCCAGGCGGTGGCGGCGCGGGTGCGCAACGCGGGCGCCGTGTTCTGCGGACGATTCAGCCCGGCCTCGGTCGGCGACTACGTTGCCGGCCCCTCCCACGTGCTGCCCACCAGCGGCACCGCCCGGTTCTCCTCGGCGCTCACCGTCGATGACTTCCTGCGCCAGCACCACACGGTCACCCTCGACCGGGACGCGCTCGCACGACTCGGCGACGACGTGATCGCCCTCGCCGAAGCGGAGGGCCTGATCGCCCACGCCCAATCGGTGCGCCAGCGGGGGATCGGTCGATGAGCCTCATCCGTCCGGCGGTGCGCGACGACGTCGCTCTCATCCCCGGCTACCACTCGCCCCAGCTCGATGTTGCGGTGCGGCTGAACACCAACGAGGCACCCGAGCCGCCCCCGGCCGACTTCGGCCCTCGCCTGGCCGAGGCGCTGGCGGGCGCCGATTGGAACCGCTATCCCGACCGGGGCGCCGGGGCGCTGCGTACCCGAATCGCCGAGGTGGAGGGGACGACGCCCGACCGGGTGTTCGCCGCCAACGGGTCGAACGAGGTCCTGCAGAGCCTGGCGCTGGCCTACGGCGGGGCCGGGCGCCGCGCGCTGACGTTCGAGCCCACCTACGCGCTGCACAGCCACATCTGCCGGGTGACCGGCACCGAGGTCGTCAGCGAGCCTCGGGCCGAGGACTTCACCCTCGCGCCCGACACGGTCGGCGAGGCCATCGCCCGCCATCGCCCGGCCCTGGTGTTGCTCTGCAACCCCAACAACCCGACCGGCGTCGCCGAGGATCCCGACACGGTGCGGGCCGCCCTGGAGGCGTGCGGTGAGACCGGCACGCTGCTGGTCGTCGACGAGGCCTATGGGCAGTTCGCCCCCTGGTCGGCGATCGAGCTCGTGCGCGGGGTCGACGATGCCGACGCAGTACCGATGGTCGTCACCCGCACCTTCTCCAAGACCTGGTCGATGGCGGCGGTGCGCCTCGGTTACCTGCTGGGCCCCACCTGGCTGATCGAGGATCTCGAGCGGGTGGCCCTGCCGTACCACCTCGACGTGATGACCCAGGCCGCCGGCGAGCTGGCCTTGGACTACGTCGGCGAGATGGACCGGCGGGTGTCGCGCATCACCGAGCAGCGAGGTTGGATCGAGGCCCGGCTCGCGGAGCTGCCGGTGCGCACCTGGCCGTCCTCGGCCAACTTCTTGTTGTTCCGGCCCGACGACGGCTCGGGCGAGGAGGTGTGGCAGGCGCTGGTCGACCGGGGAGTGCTCGTACGCAACTGCGCATCGTGGCCAGGGCTGGAGGGCTGCCTGCGGGTCACGGTCGGAACACCCGAGGAGAACCGGGTGTTTATCGATGCCCTCGGCTTGGTACTGAACATCGGGCAGCCGCCGCTAGGATCGGCGGTCGACGCTCACTGCCCGGAGGAACGATGACCAAAACCCAGGACGCAGCCGACGACGTTCGCAGCACCGTTGCCAACACGGGCGCGCATGCGTCCCGTGCGGCGGCGAAGGCCAAGGACGCCGCCGCCGAACAGGCCCATGAAGGCGCCCAGAGCGCCAAGCGGCTCTATGACGTGCTGAAGGCGCAGGCCGGTGAGGTGGCCGGGTCGGCTCGCGAGGAGCTGGGCGAGACGCTCGAGGAGACCAAGACGATGGCCGCCAAGCTGGCGGACGCTGCCCGCGAGGAACTCTCCGACTTGGCCGACGCCGGCCTGAAGAGTGCCCACCGGGTGGCCGAGGTCGCCCGCGTCGAAGGCGGCGACGTTGCCGGTGCAGCCGGTGAGCGGGGTCAAAAAGTGGCCAAGCAAAGCCGCAATTCCCGCAAGAAGGCGGCCAAGGCCGCGAAGGCCGAGCAGCAGAAGCTGTCGCGCAAGGCCGCCAAGCGCAACAAGGCGACCTCCGACGAGGTGCGCGCCGAGCTGCAGGCGCTGGCGCAGGACACCCTCGATGGTTCGAAGAAGGCGAGCAAGTCGCTGAAGGAAGCCGCTCGGGCAGAGGCAGACTCGATGGCCAAGTCGTCCCGCAAGGCCCGCAAGCAGGCGAAGACGTTGATGGCCGATGCGCTGTCCAGCGCCAAGGCCGAGGCCGAGGCGGCCAAGGTGAAGGGCCGCAAGGCGCGGAAGCGGGCCAAGGCCGACGCCAAGGCGGCCGTCGAACGAGCCCGCCAGGATGCCGTCGACGGCGCGGTGGCGCTGAGGCTCGCCGGCGAGGAGCGGGCACACGACCTGCGCGACGCCGCCCAGGATGCCAGCCGTCGCGGCCGCAAGAAGGCGAACAAGGCGGCCAAGCGTCTCCAGGGCGCCTCCGAGGCTCAGGCCGAGGCGCTGCTCGAGTCGGCGAACGTCACGGGCCGCAAGGCACGCAAGAACCTCGATCAGGCGGTCGAGCGCGCCCGCTCGGCCCGCCCCGATGGCAGCGGCCGCGCCGGCGAGTTGATCGACCGACTGGGCTAGCTGGGTCAGCTGGTCGGCCGGTTGGAGGCCACCCCGCAGATCACCTGACGGTGCAGACACGAGCGGATCTCGCCGGCGAGCGTGTCGGGGTCCCAGGCATTGAAGAAGTCGGCGTGGGCCGTCCCGGTGTCCCCGGATGCGAGCAGCAGTTCGTGGCCCGGTCCGCTGATCGGGTAGGTGTAGGCCAACATCAGCTCGGGCACCGGTACGGGATGGGTGTCGGGGCACAGCCCGCCCACCGATCGGGACATGTGGCTGCGGTGGTCGTCCGAGTCGGTATCGGTCCCGTTCCAGCAGTCGGGAAACACCACCTCCAGGCGGAGGTTGCGCCCCGGCGGACACTCTGGCGCCGTCGCCTGGCGCTCGCCGCCGGTGCCGCAACTCCAGCGGGCCACCTCCGGCGGTTGGGCGTTCTTGGTGTGGTCGCCCGACACGATCTTCAGCCCGTGCGGATAGGTTTCGATGGTGGTCGGGTCGACCATCGGGCCCGGCCGGTAGTAGGCGTCGGCCTTGTCGGGGACGACCGGCTGGCGATGGTCGTACAGCGTCGGTGCCCAGTAGCTGGCCCGATCCTGTTGGTTGCGACAGGTCGTCCCCGCTCGGTCGAGGGACTGAACGGTGGACGATGCCTCGGCCGAGTCGTTGCCGACGAAGGTGTGGTTGTGGGAGCGACCGGGTGCGTCCGGCCAGACGATCGGGTCGTCGGGGGCGAAGTGGCTGAACGTGCATTCGACCAGAAACTGGGGGACCCGTCCCTGTGGGCCGGTCCGCTTGGCCAGCGCTTCGGCCCGCGCCGCATCGTCGCCGCCGCCGCCGCCGCAGGACGCCGCAACGACCATCAGCGAGCACAGCGCCGCCAGGGCCAACCGGCCCGCCCGCCTCACGAAACGGGCTTCTCGGGCACCTCGATGCTGGCCAGGTCCACCTTGGGCGGCATGTTGGTGGCCGGTTCGGCAGGCGCGGTGGCGGCGTCGGGCATGTTCTCCTGCTCGGGCGGCTCGGGGGAGTCCCGGTAGTCCTTGGGCTCGGGCTGGTCGCCCTGCTCGGCCAGCCAGCTCACCACATCCAGCTCGTCGACGTCCCAGCCCTTGGCGGCCACCTTGCCCACCTGGTCGCCGTCGCAGGGCGCCAGCGATTCGAGGTCCTTGGGCCGGCTGGTGGTGGCCTTGTTGTTCGACCAGCAGTTGCCCAGTTCGGAGAGGTCGGTGTCGACCGAACCGATGCCCAGGTCGGCGATGCCCGACTCGGAGACGACGTTGCCGCGCACGATGTTCTCCTGCGGGTTCCACAGCAACGGGTTCTCGACGTCCTCGGGTGCGGTCGCCGGCTTGGCCTTCTGCTCGTCGCAGGGCTGCTCCCAGTCGGAGGCCTCCGGCATGTTGTCGTTGGCGTCCTCCTCGAGGAACGGCACCAGCCCGATGCCGGTGCGTGTGTGGTCCCACACCCGGTTGCGTTCGATCGTGTTGCGCACCCCGCCCGGGACGACGATGCCGTTGCCCATCGCCAGCAGCGCCACGTCGATGGCCGGGGTGTCGCCGTTGTTGTTCGAGTACACCAGATTGCCGATCACCGAGGTCTCCCGCTCGGGGTAGCAGAGCTCGTAGCTGCCCGAGTTGGGCACGATGCCGGCCCGGTTGTTGCGGAAGACCGAGTTGACGACCGCCAGGTTGCCCCCGGAGTTGGTGCCCGAATACCCGAGCCCGTTGTTCTCTGAGACGAAATCGTCGATCACCGCGTTGCACGGGTAGCACTGCCCGATGTACACGCCGGCATCGGGGCTGCCCGATCCGTAGCTGTGCTCGAGCAATCCGTTGACCGAGTCGAAGGCGTAGATGCCGTAGTCGCCGTTGCGGTAGGTGGTGAGGTAGCTGCCCCGGTACCCGTCGACGCCGGTCCAGAAGAACCCGTTGGTCGTGTAGTTGCGTGCGGTCAGGTTTTCGACGGCGACGCCCTTGGCCGACAGCACCCGGATGCCGTTCTCCAGCTTGAACTGGCCGTCGAGGATCGTCGTGTTGCGATCTGCACCCCGGATGGTGAGGCGGTCGGTCTCGACGTCGACCGCCTCGTTGTAGGTGCCCTCGCCGATCATGATCATGTCGCCCGGCTTGGCCGCGTCGACCGCCGCCTGGATCGTCTGGTGGTCCTCGGGCACCGAGATGGTCGTGCCCGAGGCGCCCTGATCCCCATCCGATTGGTCGGTCTCAGAGGCGGAGCCCGCGTCCTCGGAATCGCCGCCACAGGCCGAGACCAACAACGCGAACGCGAACAGCACCCCCAGCATCCGGGTGGGCTTGTGTGGTCTGGTCATCATTCCCCCCATGGGATGTCCTGTTGAGCGATTGGGTTCAGCCCTCGACCACGTCGGTGGCCGAGTCGGCGTCGACCACGACGACCGTGCCCCGCATCGAGCCGGCGGTGGCGGTGGCGTGCAGCGAGCAGAAGTAGCGGTAGGCGCCGGGGGTCGGGAACGTGGCCGAGTACTCGTCACCCGGGGCGAAGTCGGCGGTCTCCACGCCGAAACCAGCGTCGTCCGACCCTTGGTTGTCGGGGTTCCCGATCACGTTGTGGTCGTTGCGGCCGTCGTTGCTCCACACCACCTCGGTGTCGGTCACCACCTTCAACGCCTCGGGTCGGTAGATGTTGTCGAGCGCCGACACCCGAACCGAGCCGCTGTAAGCGGGCCCGGGCACCTCGGGCGCCCCGGCGGTGACGTCGTCGTCGGCACACGCACCGGTGGCGATCGTCATCGTGCCGACCATGAATAACGAGGCCAGTCGGATGCCGCTCCAACGCCTGTGTGATCCCACGATCGCCCCCTAGATGAGTAGTTCCAAGGGGTAGCGGGCCGGGCCTGTGTTGTTGGGGCCGTTTCGCGTCGGAGAGTGACCGTTCGCGCGCTCCGCGCGAATATCCACCACTTAGGGTGCGAGAGCGTCCAGGATCAGCGGTGATCACACACACCGGCCTTGGAGGACCTGCGAATGAACGCCAACCTGGACACCCTCGCGACCACACTCTACGTGAGGATCGACGACGCCCTGAAGGACCATCCCGAATGGGCACCCGAACGGCCCGCGATCGGGATCCCCCCGAAACTGACCGACGCCGAGTTGGTCACCCTGGCGATCATCCAAGCCTTCCTCGGGTTCGTGTCCGAAGAACAGTTCCTCCGCCACGCCCGAGCCCACCTCCGGCCCTGGTTCCCCTACCTCCCGCAACGATCGGGCTACAACAAACGGCTCCGGAACTCCTGTGTGCTGATGCAACACCTCATGGCCATGTTCCGCCGCGATTGTGAGACCTACCACGACGACCTCTGGCTCGTGGACTCCACCCCCGTCGAATGCGGACGGTCCCGCGAAACCGCCAAACGCTCCGACCTTGCCGGGTGGGCCAGCTACGGGTACTGCGCGTCGCACTCCCGGTTCTTCTGGGGCCTCCGCCTGCATCTGATCTGCACGCCCTCCGGGCTCCCGATCGCCGCCGCGCTCACCGGCGCCAAAGGCGACCAAGGCGACGAACGAACCGCCGCGATCGCGATGTTGGACACCGACCCGGCCCTCCACCGGCCCGGCCAGAAGCTCATGGCCGACAAGGGCTACCGGTCAGCAGCGTTCGAAGCCGAACTGAACGCCCAAGGCATCACCCTGATCCGACCCACCCGCAAAGGCGAAAGACAACGACCACACAAGCGGTTCCTGCGACCGTTCCGTCAGATCATCGAGTCGGTGAACCAGACCCTCAAAGCACAACTCGACCTCGAACGCCACGGCGGACGCAAGGCCGAAGGGGTCTGCGCCCGGGTCCTCCAACGACTCCTCGCGCTCACCACCGCGATCTGGCACAACGAAACCACCCGGCGACCAGGACCCGCCCGCCACCTCACCCCATATGACCACTAACCGCGGTCAACACCCCTTGGAACTACTCATCTAGCGCCGGTCCGAGAGCGCACATCATGGCTCGAAACCGGAATCCGGTTCCACCCAAGCCAGCCTCGGGGGGCAGACTGGCCCCATGACTTCTGATCGACCGGAGGGCCGCACGGGCACC
>JACDJC010000840.1_pt1 | contig 31590 bp, 32 predicted proteins | sample 7454191 | NCBI WGS metagenome assembly JACDJC01 (sample SAMN14253291, study PRJNA609438) | sludge metagenome | isolation source: sludge after 25d culture with pyrite and EDTA | collected 2018-12-20
CTGCTCCCGACCTGTGCTGCTCCCGACCTGTGCTGCTCCCGACCTGTGCTGACGACGTGTGCCGTCGGGCATCGGATCAGCCGCCGGCGGCCGCGGCGGCTGGGCGCCGGGAGGGATCCGCCATGGTGGCCGACGTGGCACCCGAACGGGTGGAGGCTCCCGCACCGGCGGAGGTCGAGCCCTTTCCGCTCGATCCGGCACCGCCGTTCCTGGAGGTCGAGGTGCTGGGCACCAGGGCCTTGTCGGTGGCGGCCACCACCGAGCCCGCCGGCACCGAGCGCACGGGTCCGGCGGCGTCGCCGGCGGCGACCGTGCCCGTCCCGGCGGTGACCGTGTTCGTCGTGGGCGCGATCGACAGCTCGCGGATGGCCAGTCGGGCCAGATCGCTGAACACCGGCCCGGCGGAGGTCGAGCCGGTGAGGCCATGGGCGGTGTCGAACAGCATCACGGTGATCGAGACCTGCGGACGATCCGCAGGCAGGTAGCCGGCGAAGGTCGTCACGTGGTGGTAGCTGCCGTCGGGCCAGATGTAGGCGTCGGTGGCGTCGACCTTCTCCGGGCTCGGCATCCGGCCGGTGCCGGTCTTGGCGGCGACCGGGTAGCCGGGCAGGCTCCACTGCTTGCCGGTGCCGGCCTGCACCACCGCCTGCAGCGCCCTGCTCACCCGCGCCGCGGTCGATGCCGAGACCACGCGGCGGGTGTCGGCAGCCGGCGCAGGCACGAGCTCGCCGTCGCCACCGAGGGTCCCCTCGACCAGGCGGGGCGGCACGTAGATGCCCTGGTTCGCGATCACGTTGAACGCCGACCACAGCTGGAGGACCGTGGTCGACTGGAACGATCCGATCGAGGCCGCAGCGGCATCCGGCGGCGTCCATGTGTCCACGGCAGGGAGCAGCCCGGCGCTCTCGGCGGGGTGTCCGAGCGCGGACACCGATCCGAAGCCGAAGTCGACCAGCGCCTCGTGGAGCTTGTCGGCCCCCAGCTGCTGGGCGATCTGGATCGTGCCGACGTTCGAGGACTCGGCGACGATCTGATCCACGTTCATCGTCTCGACCGGGTGGACCTCGTTGTCGTTGAACTCGCGGTCGTACACCCGGATCTTCGGGCCCACGGAGAAGGTGGAGTGGTCGTCGATGACACCGGCCTCATAGGCCGCAGCGGTCGTCACCAGCTTGAAGACCGAGCCGGCCTGGTACGCGTTGGAGAACGCGAGGGGCCGCGAGGACAGCTCCATCTCACCGGTCTCGGTGTCGCGCTCCACGCCGGCCACGGCGAGCAGCTCACCGGTCGATGGCCGGCCCACGATTGCGATGCCGCCCGCGGCGCGGGCGTTGTCGGACCCCTTCGAGAGGAGCTGCTCGGTCTCGAACTGCAGCGTCCGGTCGAGCGTGACCTGCACGTCGCGGCCCGGTTCGGGTGCCTGGAGCACCCGCTCGGAGTCCGTGATCGTCTCACCGTTCGAGCCCCGCTCCACGACCTGCTTGCCCGGAGTTCCCTGCAGCACGTCGTCGTAGGCCGCCTCGACCCCCGCTCGGGGACCCGGCCCGTCGGGTCCGAGCGTGCCGATCACCCGAACGCCGGACTCCCCGGCCGGGTGCACCCGCTCGGCGGCGGGGTCGAGCATGAGGACCGACCCCATGTCCTGCGACGCCAGCTCCTTCGCCGCGGCCCTGGCCACGTCCGGTTCGACGTAGCGCGCCACCATGACCCACCGAGCGTCGGGGGCCGCGTCGACGATGGCGTCGATCACCGGCCGGGGCTCCACGTCGAGCAGCGCGGCCAGACGTGCCGCGAACTCCCGCAGCATGGCGTCGTCGCCGATCCCGGCGTCGGCGAGCAGGACCTTGTTCACCGCCACGGTGGTGCGGGGCACCGAGATCGCGAGCTCGGTGCCGTTGCGGTCGAGGATCGACCCCCGCAACGCCGGCACCGTCTCGGTGCTCTGGCGCTGCTCGAGGCCGACCGCCGCCAGGGCGGAGGCATCCGCGAACTGGACGCCCACGAGCTTGACCAGCGGGAGCAGCGCGAGCACCCCGAACACCGCGACCATGGCCCACAGACGCCGGCGCGTGCGGATCGGGTCCAACGTCACAACGCGGGCCTGCGGCCGACGCGGCGCGGTCCGGGCTCTCCCCCGCGGCCCTGAGGTCATCCGGCCCGCTCCGGCGCCGCCTGGAGCACCGTCGTCGGCACGGTCACGGCGGGGACGACACCGATGGGACCGGGTTCGACCAGGCCGGCGGCGCGGGCGACCTCGAGCACGTGCTCGGGCGACTCGGCCTGGACGACCTCGATGCGCAGGTCCCGGTTCCGGTCGTAGGCCTCGGCGGTGGCCGCCGAGACGCGGTCGGCTTCTTCCTGGACAGCGATCCGCTGGCCCTGGATGGCCACCGACGCGACCAACGCGGCGAAGGATCCGACGATGCAGACCACGACCGTGGCCCGCCATCCGATGTCGGAACGACGGGTCCGGCCGCGCCGCACGAGGCGCAGACGCGGCCCGGCCGACTCCTGGGGGAGCGGCCGGGCCGTCGAGCGCGATCGCGACGAGCGGGCTGCGGTCACGCGGACTCCGCGATCCGCTCGACGGCGCGGATGCGCACGCTCTCGGCGCGTCGGTTCGACGCGATCTCCTCCTCGGTCGCCTTCCAGGCACCACGCTTGAGGAGCTTGACGGTGGGCTCGGCCCCGCACACGCACGGCAGGTTCGGCGGGCACGTGCAGCCCCCGGTCGCGGCGTCGCGCATCGACTGCTTGACCATGCGGTCTTCGAGCGAGTGGTACGACATGACCACCATCCGACCGCCCGGCGCCAGCACGGCCATGGCACCGTCCAGCGCCTCGGCGAGCTGGTCGAGCTCGCGGTTCACCTCCATGCGGATCGCCTGGAAGGTCCGCTTGGCGGGATGTCCGCCGCTGCGACGGGCGGCAGCGGGGATCGCTGAGCGGACGACGTCGGCCAGCTGCCCGGTGTCGTGGATCGGTCTGGCGTCGACGATCGCCCTGGCGATGCGCCGGGCGAATCGCTCCTCGCCGTAGTTCTCGATCACCCGTGCCAGCTGCGGGAACGGGTACTCGTTGACGACGTCGACCGCGGAGAAGGCCTGTCGGCGATCCATCCGCATGTCGAGCTGCGACGCCGAGCGATACGAGAAGCCGCGCTCGGCTTCGTCGAGCTGCGGTGAGGAGACTCCCAGGTCGAACAGCACGGCACTCACTCCCTTGTCGGTCATCACGGGCTTGTCGGTCATCACGGGCTTGTCGGTCATCACGGGCTTGTCGGTCATCACGGGCTCGTCGGGGTCGGCGAGGGTCTCGTCCACGATCCGCTCCAGGTCCGCGAACCCGGCGCGGACGATGCGGACCCGGTCGCCGAAGCGGGCGAGACGGGCCGACGCGGCATCGACGGCGACGTCGTCACGGTCCAGGCCGAGCAGACGGAGGCCGGGATGGGCCTCGAGGACGGCCTCGGCGTGGCCGCCCCCGCCGAGGGTGGCGTCGACGTACAGGCCGTCGGGGACGTCGCGGAGGAGCTCGACGACGAGCTCGACCATGACAGGGGCGTGCACGAACGCCCGTTGCGGCTCGGCCCTGCGGCGCTCATCGTCCACGGGCTCCGTCTCCGACTGCACGCTGTGCTCGCTGGTCGATCCCCTGACGACGCGACGGCCGCCGGGATGTCTCCCCGGACGGCACGGAATGGCGCGGACGGAGCTCTGGGCCAACCCTCACGTCGGCCAGGGGATCGACCACCGGACACAGCGGTGGAACCTGCTCGTCGAAGCGCACGATGGTGGGGATCGACATCACAGGAACGGAAGCTCCCTGAACTTGGCGGCGAGCGAGTTCCCGTCGATCGCCTTCTGGGCGATGGCCGCCTCGCGACGGGCCCAGTCCTCCTTGGAGAAGACCGAGAGGTAGCGGACCGAACCGACGACGGCGACCTCTCGTTCGAGTCCGGTGAAGTCGCGCAGCCGCTGGGAAAGGGAGATGCGGTTCTGCGAGTCCGGCTCGAACGGCGAGACGATCGAGAACATGTGGAGCAGCTCGTCGCGGTCGAAGACCCCCGCCGTCTCGAGCTTCCGCCGGTAGCGCTCCCACTCCTCGGTGGTGAACAACGCCGCGTAGTCCTCGACCTGCGCAGCGACCCCGCCCTCGGCGAACGCGGAGCGGAACGTCGCGGGCAGGACCAGACGGCCCTTGCCGTCGATCACGTGCTCATACGTTCCGTAGAACTCGTCCACGCCTGCTCCGTCATCGAACCGTCAGCCGGAAGGCACGGGGAGCGATTCCCACCGCACCCACAGGGAGCCTCAGTGCTCCCCTTTCCTCCACATCGACCCACCATAAACCACATCGTCCCACTCAACAACGTTTTCTGCGGCGCGAGGCGCGCGAAGCGCGCGAATCACACACGTGTGATCCACCGATGAGCTCGATGAGCGCGGTCAGGGAAGCGCCGGCAGGAGGTCGCGTTCGACGGACCAGCCCGTCGCCACGATGGGCGCGGCAGCATCGATCAGCCCGACCGCAGCCGACCCAGCAGCGTCGACTGACAGCAGCGACAGCAGCTGCTGGGGCTCCCAGCGGCGGTAGGCCACGCATTGGAAGCGGGCGCCGTGGCGCGTGCGCCGTTGCGAGACGCCGAGCACCTTGCGGCCGTCGACGGCGATCTCACCCGGCCCGAGCGCGGCGAAGCACGCAACGGCGCCCGCCGGACGGTCCGACACGCCCCGCCGGTGCACCAGCGCCCGGCCCTCGACCGCCAGGTCGCTCAGACCCAGCACCCGCAGCCACAGCTCTCCGACCCACCACGCCGCTCGCTCGACGTCGTCCTCGGCGAGCGGATCGTCCGCCGGCACCACCAGGTCCACCCAGACGTGGTCGTCGGCGCCGAGCAGCACCGCTCCCCCACCGGAGCGACGCCGGGCCAGCTCGATGCCGGACTCGCCGAGCAGCACCTCGTCGACGTCGCCTGCCTGCTGGGTGCTGCCGATCACCAGCGCCGGGCGCTGCACCGACTGGACCAGGAGCGCGCGCCCGTCGATCGGATCCGACGCCGCCGCGTCGTGCAGCTCCTGCGCGCCGCCGCATCGGCGCTCGAGACGCCAACCGCCCACGCTGCTCGGTTCGACGGCCGCGCCCACCGGAGCAGTCTCGCCCGAACCGGGTGCGTAGGCTCGTTCACGTGACATCGAGCCCCTGGTCCCGGCGGCGCGCCGCCCGTGTCGTCGTGTTCGACCCGCAGGATCGAGTGCTGCTGATCGAAGGCCGCGATCCGGCCGGCCACAACGCCGGCGGCTGGTGGGAGATCCCCGGTGGCGGCGTCGACCACGGCGAGGAGATCGAGGCGGCGGTCCGCCGCGAGCTGTGGGAGGAGGCCGGCATCCGCGACGCCGAGATCGGCCCGTGCGTGTGGACCCAGCAGGTCAGCTACACCTTCGGCGGCTGGCGCTTCGAGCAGGACGAGTGGATCCACGTCGCCCGTTGCGACGGCATCAGCGCCGGGCCCGGCGGGCTCGAGCACCTGGAAGCGATCGCGTTCGGGGAGCAGCGCTGGTGGGCCGTCGAGGACGTCATCGCCCACCGGCCGCGGACGATCCCGTACCGGATGGTCGAGTTCCTGGAGGACATCGCCGGCGGCACCGTCCCCGACGCCCCCATCGACATCACACCCCAGGACCACCACGTGGACGCCTGGCGCAACCACCGCCCCGGCTGAGCTCTCCCGTGGCCATCGATCGGGTCACGATCGGGGCACGATCGGAGCGGGCGCCGAGGTCACCCGAGGGGTCGGCTCCGGCACCACTCCAGGTAGGTCACGAGCTCCCGGCCCGTCTCGCGGGGCGACGCGCCGGTGCCGTCACCGCCGTGGGCCGTGACCAGCCGGAAGCGCAGGTAGTCGGCGGCCGGGAGCGGCAGGTACGGCGCCCGGCGCCACCACCCGTCTGGGGCGAGCACCCGAGCCTGGCGCAGGCCGGTGGCCCACAGGTCCGGGCGTCGCAGCACCGCCACGACCGCCCCGAACGGGAGGCGCGGCCGCGGTGCCGGCGACCTGGACCGGCTGACTCCAGTCCTGGCGCTCATGCGACCCCCACGTCGCGTCCGATGCCACGCAGGCCCACGGCAGCAGCCCCCACGATCGGCCCGCGGGTTCCGTCCGCGGAGGGGACGATCAGGGCGCCGCGTGCGAAGTCGATGCGGGCGCACCGGTCGAGCTCCTCGTTGGCGGCGTCGAAGAACACGTCGCCGAAGCCGAGCGCGACCGACCCGGCGACCACGGCCAGGCGGAGGTCGAGCAGGTTGCACACCGACGCGACGGCCCTGCCGACGAGTCGGCCCGCGGTGACGCGCTGGCTGACCGTCGCCTCCGCCGCCGGTCGACCCGTGGCGGCAGCGATCGCCGCACCGGACACCTGTGCCTCCAGGCAACCGATCGCGCCGCACACGCAGGGTCGGCCGACCGGGTCGACGATGACGTGACCGATGTGGCCGGCGTTGCCGTCGGCGCCGTCGAGCAGCCTGCCGCCGAGCACGATCCCTCCGCCCACCCCGGTCGACACGACCATCGCCAGGAAGTCCGCCACGCCGCTCGCGGCACCGACCCAGCCCTCGCCCAGCGCCAGCGCCTTGGCGTCGTTGTCGACCGTCGTCGGCAGACCCGACCACTCGGCGAGCCGCGACCGCAGCGGGAACCCCCGCCACTGCGGGATGTTCAACGGCGACACGTCCTCGCCACCGGCGGACATCGGACCGCCGCAGCCGACGCCCAACGACGAGATCTCCGACCGGTCCACTCCGGCCGCTTCCGCCGCGTCGAGCACGCCCGACAGGAGGTCGACCACCACGTCGAAGAGGGCCTCGCCGTCGCTGCCCGCTGTCGGTCGACGGTCGGCGACCACCACGGTGGCGTCGTCGAGGACCACGGCCCCGGCGAGCTTGGTCCCACCGACGTCGAGGGCGAGCACGGCGGACATCGCCCGGCACGGTACCGCGCTCTGCGGGCGGCGACCGCGGCCCGAGCGCGGGTGGCAGACTTGGCCGACCCGTCCCCGGACCGATCGAAAGGTCGCCGCGTCCATGTCCCAGTCCGGCCCGACCACGAACGGGCAGCTGAACCGGAGTCGCAGCTTCTCCGCCATGTTCGACGCGATCTGCTCGAACATCGCGACCGCGGTGCACGGCAAGGACGACGTCATCCGCCTCACGGTCACCTGCCTGGTCGCCGGCGGTCACCTGCTGATCGAGGACGTCCCGGGCGTGGGCAAGACCACGATCGCCAAGGCGCTCGCACGGTCGGTCCACGGTGGGTTCGGTCGAGTGCAGTTCACGCCGGACCTGCTCCCCTCCGACGTGATGGGCTCCTCGGTGTGGAACCAGCGCGATGCCGCGTTCGAGTTCCGGCCCGGCCCGGTGTTCCACCACCTGGTGCTGGCCGACGAGATCAACCGCTCCTCGCCCAAGACCCAGTCCGCGCTGCTCGAGGCGATGGCCGAGGAGCAGGTCACCGTCGACGGCACGACCTACCCGCTGCCCCGCCCGTTCATGGTCGTCGCCACCCAGAACCCGCTCGAGCACCAGGGCACCTTCCCCCTTCCCGAATCGCAGCTCGACCGCTTCCTGATGCGCCTGTCGGTCGGCTACCCCGACCGGGCGGCCGAGGTCGCGCTGCTCGTCGAGGTCGACCACGACGACCGCCTGGACCTGCTGCGCCCGGTCGTCGACACCGACGACGTGCTCGCCATGCGCTCGGCGGCCGCTCACGTCCACGTCGCCGATTCCCTCGCGGCGTACCTGGTCGACCTCGCCGACCGGAGCCGACGAACGCCGGCGATCGAGCTGGGCGCCTCGCCACGTGCGGCGCTCGGACTCCTCGGCGCCGCGCGGGTCCACGCCGCCGCGGCCGGTCGCGACTTCGTGACGCCCGACGACGTGAAGCTCCTGGCCGTGCCCGTGCTCGCCCACCGCATCGTGTTGAGCGGCGAGTCCGAGCTGAAGGGCCTCACCCCCGCCGACGCGATCGCCGAGCTCCTGCGGACCACGCCGGTCCCGGCCTGAGGTCGCCCCGTGCGACTCACCCGCGCCGGCGTCGCCACAGCGATCGCCGTGCCGGCGCTGGGAGTGCTGGCCTGGCTGTTCGGCCAGCCCGAGCTGGCGATCGTCGCCACCGCGCTGTGCGCCGGCCTGGTCGCCGCTGGGGTGTCGGTGCGCCGGCACCGACCCGTGCTCGAGCTCCGGCGCCACATCCGCCCCGCCCGCGTGGCCGTCGAGGACCCGTGCCAGGTCGTCCTGAGCGTCCGCAACACGGGACGGACCCGGACGTCGGTCCTGTCGCTCACCGACGACGTCGGGCGGTTCGGCGCCGCCTCGCTGCACCTCGCCCCCCTCCCCCGGGGGGCGACGCGGGAGGCGACCTACTCGTTCCCGACCCATCGACGCGGGTTGCACCCGGTCGGGCCGTTGACGGTGGAGACCACCGACGCGTTCGGTCTGCTGCGCTCGCGCCAGACCCTCTCCGACACCCGCACGCTGATCGTCGTGCCCCGCACGGTTCCGCTGGCGGAGCTGCCGCCGGCACCGGGCGACGAGCCCGAGCACGGTGCGCGTGTCCTGAGCAGCGCAGCGACCGTCGACGAGTCCTTCGCCTCCATGCGGCCCTACACGGTCGGCGACGACATCCGTCGGATCCACTGGCGGACCACGGCGCGGGTCGGCGAGCTGGTCGTGCGCCAGCACGACCAGCCGTGGCAACGCCGCACGACCGTCCTGCTCGATGTGCGGCGCAGCGCTGCAGACGACGCCGACGCCGCGTTCGAGCGGGCGGTGTCAGCCGCGGCCAGCGTGATCCGCTCAGCTGCCGCTCGACACGAGCTCGTCCGCCTGCTCAGCACCGATGGCGACGACTCCGGCTTCGTCGCGCTCGATGACCGGGCCGACGCGCTCATGGACCGGCTGGCGGCGGTGACCCCGGCGCCGACGTCGTCGCTCACCGCGACCGTGTCGCAGCTGGACAGGCGTTCGACCGGCCGCCTGGTGACGTGCGCGATGCGGCTCGAGCAGGGCGAGGTCGACGGCTGGGAACGAGGCACGACGGGCTTCGGGGTCCGCGTGCTCGTGACCACGGCCGGTCCGGCCCCGACATCGCAGCGGGGAGTTGCGACCGTCCACTGGGACGGGCGACGGAACCTGCCGGAGATCTGGGATCCGACGGTTCGTTCGATGGGCAGGGTCGTTCGGTGAGCAGGGTCGTTCGATGAGCAGGGTCGTTCGATGAGCAGGGTCGTTCGATGAGCAGGGTCGTTCGATGAGCAGGGTCGTTCGGGATGCCACGCCCACGGCGCTGCTGGCCGCGGAGCTCGGTGCGGCGTGCGTCGGGATCGGCACCGTGGTCGGCTTCTCGCGCCTGTTCGCCGGCTGGAGCTACGTGGGTCCGCTCGCCATCACGGTGCTGACGAGCTGGGCGCTCGCCGTCGCCACCCGTCGACTGGGCTGGGGCGTGGGGTGGTCGGGCCTGCTCTCGACGGTGGCCGGCGTGCTCACCGCGACGTGGATCTTCGCCGGTCACACCACGGCGTTCGGGGTGCCGACGTGGTCCACCGCCGACGCGATCTCCCAGGAGGTCCGTCTCGCCTTCGGTGACATCTCGTCGATGGTGGCTCCGGTCGAGGCGACGACCGGGTTCCTGGTCGTCCTCGCCGTGGTGCTCTGGGCGTTCACCTTCTTCGCCGACACCGCCGCCTTCCGCTACCACGGACCGGTCCAGGCGGTCATCCCGTTCACCTCCGCATTCGTCGCCGCGGGCATGCTCGCGAGGGACACCGCTCGGACGGGCTCGGCGCTCGCGTTCCTGGCGGGCCTCGGCGTGTACGCGGTCACCCAGCGGGCGCTCGTGGTCAGCGAGCGTCGGTGGATGCACGGCGACGCCGTGCGCGGCACCTGGGCGGTGGCCGCAGCAGCCGCACTGGCCGTGACCGTCGCGCTCCTCGTCGGCATCGCCGCCGCGCCGTGGCTGCCGGGCAGCACCCAGGCCGTCGTCGACCTCCGCTCGCTCGGACGGCAGGCGGGAGCCCGCACCGTGGTCAGCCCGTTCGTGGGGGTGCGCAGCCTGCTCGGCGAGCAGAGCGACCAGGTGGTGCTCACCGGGCGCAGCACCGCGCCGACGTACTGGCGGCTCACCGCGCTGTCGCAGTACGACCCGACGCGGGACATCTGGGTGTCGCGAGGCTCCTACCAGCGAACCGATGGCGACGGGCTCACCGCGGCCCGTCCGGGTGTGCCGATGGTCGAGGTGCGCCAGGACGTCGAGATCGAGGCCCTCGGCGGGCCCTGGCTGCCGGTCGCGTTCGAACCCGCGTCGATCGACGTCGACGACGACATCAGCTTCGACCGGGTCACGTCGTCGATCATCACCAGCGGCGACTCCCTCGACCCGGGCACCCGCTACGGGGCCGTGTCGCACGTCCCGAGGCCCACGCCCGACGCGCTGCACGGCAGCTACGGGAACGACGCCGTGGACGCGGTGGACACCGACGATGCCGCCGTGTCGGCAGAGGTGGCCCGGACAGCTCGCCGAATCGTCCTGGGCGCACCCGATGAGTACTCCCAGATGCTGGCGCTGCAGGACTGGTTCCGCGACGGCTTCACCTACGACACCGACGTCGACTACCGGGATGATCCCGATCCCGTCGAGGCGTTCCTCCGGGAGCGACGAGGCTTCTGCCAGCAGTTCGCCTCCACGTTCGCGCTGATGGCCCGGTCGTTGGGCGTCCCGGCCCGGGTCGCGGTGGGATTCACCCAGGGCGACGCCGTGCCGGTGGCGTCGTCGCCGGCGGCAGCACCACCTGGCGACATGACGGAGTACGTGGTGAGGGGGCGCCACGCCCACACGTGGCCCGAGGTCCGACTCGACGGCATCGGCTGGGTTCCGTTCGAGCCGACCACCGGTCGGGGCAACCCCCAGGCCGAGAGCTACACCGGCGTCGAGGCGCAGCAGGCGCCCGTGCCGGCGGAGACGGCGACGACCACGACCTCACCCACCACGACCGCACCGGCGGACCAGCAGAGCACGACCACCGTCGAGCCGGGCCGGCTCGACACCACCGACGGCCGGAGCGACGTCACCGACGCGTCGAGCGGATCCGGCCCGCTCCGCTGGATCGGGCTGGTCGTGGCCGCCGCATCGCTCGTCGCCGGTGCGGTGCTCGTGTTGCGCCGCCGGCGACGGTGGCATCGGAGATCCGGCGACCCCGACGCCGGCAGGGTGCAGGGTGCCTGGCAGCGCACCTTGACCGACCTCGCCGCGCTCGGCATCGCCACCCGACCGTCCGACACACCGCTCGAGGTGGCCCGCCGCGTCGCCGAATCGAACGCGTTGGACGGCCCAGCCCTGGACAGCCCAGCCGACACCGACGGCATCGGCCGTCAGGACGTGGTCGACGCCATGGAGCTCCTGGCGAGCTGCGAGTCCGAGCGCCGCTTCGGCCGAGCCGGCATCGACGCCGCCCGGGCCGCGGACGCGGAGCACGCGGCTGCGATCGTGCACGCCCGTGTGCGGACCGTGACCTCCACCGCTCAGCGGGTCCGCCAGCTCGTCCGCTGAGCGGCCGCAGCGACGAGGCGACTCAGGCGTCGTCGTCGTCGCTGCGCTGCAGCCGGTCGCGGGCCCGCTTGCCCGCACCGTTCACGTAGCCGCGCAGTCCGGCGCCGCGGAGCGCCTGGCCGGCCTCGTCGATGCCGGCTCGACCCATGCGCCGCGCTGCCCGCTCGATCACGATCGCCGAGGCCACCATGGCGAGGAAGCCCAGGAAGGCGAGCACGAAGTTGACCGTCAGCAGCAGCACCGTGGCGGCGAAGCTGGCGACGAAGGCCACGATCCCCCAGCGGAGCTGACGAAGCGCGTGGGAGTAGATCGTCGTGGACCCGACCTGCCGGGCGAGATCGGGATCGCTCGCGCGCAGCTGGGTCTCGATCTCGCTGAGGATGCGCTGCTCTTCCTCGGAGAGCGGCATGGGCCTCGACCCCCTCGTTCGGCTCGGCTGGCTCGGCTGACTGGCTGTTTTGGCTGGTCTGGGCTGGTCTGGCTGGTCTGGCTGGATCTGTTGGTTCCGCTGGATCCGCCTGGGAATATTCCCACACGCTACCGGTGCATGCCACGGCAACGACCCGCGACCGAACCGGATTTCTCACGATCCCGACCCGGACCGCGCTGCCGAGTCAGTCGGCATCGCCGTCGCTCGACGGGGAGCGGTCAGGACCCCACCGACCGCGACCCCCGGCGCCGGGACGATCCGACACCCGTCCCGGAGCGATGCTGGCCACACCGAACCGCTCGCGGATGTCGTCGATCGCACGGTTCGCCGCGTCCCAGTCCTCCGCTGTGGCCGACGGCGGATCCGCGTCGTCGAACACCGCGTCGTCGATCACCGCGTCGAGCGACAGCTGCTCGACTGCGGGGCCACGGGTGAGGTTGGCCGCGCCGACGCCCAGCAGTCGGATGCCCCGTTCGACGGGCAGCGTGGCGAGCATTCGCCACGCCTCGTCGCGCAGCTCGGTCCCGCGGTCGGTCGGACTGGTCAAGGTGTGGGAGCGCGTGACGGTGCGGAAGTCCGCGAACCGCACCTTCAGCTGGATCGTCCTGCCCCGCAGGCCATGACGGCGGAGACGGTCGGCCACCTGGTCGGCCATCCGAACCAGGTCGGGGCGCAGCGCTGCAACGTCGTGGCGGTCGACGGCGAACGTCTCCTCGTGGCTGATCGACCGCGGCTCCTGATCCGCGACGACCGGGCGGTCGTCGATGCCGTTGGCCAGCGCGTGAAGGTGCTCGCCGGCGCCACGACCGAGCGCGGCCACGACCGTCTCGACCGGCAGAGCGGCGAGGTCCGCCACGGTCCGGATCCCGAAGCGCTCGAGCTTGGCCAGCGTCGCCGGCCCCACGCCCCACAGGCGCGACACGGCCAGCGGGTGGAGGAAGGCCAGCTCACGCCCCGGTTCGACCACCAGGACCCCCGGACCCGGGACCGGTCCGTCCGCTCCGGTGCGGGGCTTGGCCTCCGCGGAGGCCAGCTTGGCCAGGAACTTGTTCGGCGCGACCCCGACTGCGCACTGCAACCCCTCTGCATCCAGGACCGTCCGCCGGAGCTCCGCCGCCACGGCGGGTGCCGGACCGAGCGACCGTCGTGCACCGGTCACGTCGAGGAACGCCTCGTCCAGGCTCAGCGGTTCGACGAGCGGGGTCACCGTGCGGAACAGATCCATCAGCCGACTCGACACCTCGCCGTAGTGGGCGTGGTCGCCTGGCAGCAGCACCAGGTCCGGGCAGAGGCGCCGGGCCCGAACCGACGGCATCGCCGAGCGCACGCCGAACACACGGGCCTCGTAGGAGGCCGCGGCGATCACGCCCCGGTCGCCCGTGCCGCCGACGGCGACCGGTCGCCCGCGCAGCTCGGGACGGCGCAGCAGCTCCACCGATGCGAAGAACGCGTCCATGTCGACGTGCAGGATCTGGCGGTCGACGATCCGGGCGCTCATCGCACGGCTCAGGTCCGCTCGACGCGGAGATCCTCGGGCGTCGAACCGAGGACCGTGTAGCGGTAGGCCCGGGGCTCCACCCACCGCTCGGCAAGCCAGTCGCCCAGCGGTTCCCTGACCCACAGGTGTGCGTCGCCGAGCAGGTCGATCCCGGCGGGATGAGCGGCCCACGCGGAGCCGATCACGATCCCGTCGGGGTCCGAGCCGATCGCGAGGTCGCCCGCGACCTCGGCCGCCCGATGGACCTCGACGCGCAGGTCCCATCCCAGCTCAGGCGCCTGCGCCCGGATCTCGTAGAGCAGCCCGCCCCACCCTCCGACGCGCAGGCCCGTCTCCTCCTGCACCTCCCTGACGAGGCCGTCGAGCGGCCGCTCGCCGGGGTCGACGACGCCGCCCGGCGTGGTCCAGTCCGCGGTGCCGTTGCGACGGAGGTTCTGCACCAGCAGCACGGCGTCCGCGGCGATGTCGACGGGTCGCTCGTCGACGACGCCCGCCTCGATCACCGCACCTGCGACGGTCCAGGAACGCACCGCACCAGCCTGCCCGATGCGCCGGGCTCCGTCAGTCAGGCTCCGTCAGTCAGGCTCTGTCAGTCAGTCGCCGTCCACCGGCGCCGCGTCGGCTTCGGCGTCGTCGCCGAGCCGCACCTGCACCGGACCGGGCGTACCGTCCTCGGCGCGCTCCTGGAACGCGGCGTCGTCGATGACGACCTCGGGGATGACCGTCGGTGCCGGCGCGGGCTCGGCCGCGGCGGGCGCGTCGGCCGGCGCGGCGGACGAGTCCTTCACGTCGAACACCAGCGCACCAGCGGTCGTCGAGGCCACCAGGACGCCCACGACGGGAACGACCGTGCGACCCCGCAGCAGGCGGAACCGCTTCTTGACCGGTTCGGGTCGAGCCACCATCAACGACACCAGCTCGTCCTCGATCGTGCGTCGATCGCTCTCGAGCGCCTCGGCCAGCACCCCCAGGTCGGCCAGCCGCAGCGTCACCGGCGACCCCGGCTCCTGGCCGCGCATGGCGTACACGAGAGCGAGGTACTTGGACAGCACCTCCTCGCGCCCGGCGATCGTGGTGCCGTCGGCCAGGTCGGTCGAGGTCCCGTCCGCGTCGATCACGCCCTCGTTCAGGTCGATGACGAGGTGACTTCGATCCGGGACCATCGAGGTCGTCGACAACCCGTACAGCTCGCTCAGGCACTGGAGGTCGGCGTCGCCGAGCGCTCGACGGCCGGTCTCCACCTCCAGCAGCTCGATCTCGTCGAGGCTCCCGCCGATCGCGTCGCTGACCTCGGCGACGGTCAGACCCTTGTCCAGGCGCGCCTCGGCGAGCAGTCGACCGAGACGTCGTGGTGGCACCAACAGCTCCATGGCCATTCGATCGGCTGAAAGCCGCTCGGTGTGAGGATTCGAGACGGTCCCGCGGGAACACCGGCCGCTCGTATCATCGGGGGATGTCCCCCGTGTCGGAGTCCCCCGCGCCCGAAGGGCCCGACTCGGCGCTCCCGTCGGTCCTGGCCCGGGTGCTCGCCTTCGTCTCGATCCTCGTGGGCGGCGTCGCCGGCGCGGTGATCGGCTACGCGTTCTCCGACCTCGGCGGCTACGGGGGCACGGCCGTCGGCTTCCTGACGTTCTTCGGCGCGGCGATCGGAGCCGGCGGCGTGGCCGTCGTCGCGGTCCTGACGCTGCGTGCGCTCGGCGAGTGGGAGACGATCCGACGCCGCGACGCCGAGCAGCACCGGAGTCGCCGGCCGTGAGCCCGACGGCTCCCCCGACCGCATCTGAGCTCCTGGACATCGCGCTCCGCGCCGCTGACGCCGCTGTCGAGCTCCTGCGGGATCGGCCCGGCGCGCTCGAGGTGACCACCAAGTCGAGCTCGACCGACCTCGTCACCCAGATGGACCGAGCGTCGGAGGCGAAGATCCGCTCGACCATCGCCGAGACCCGACCCGACGACGTGGTCGTCGGCGAAGAGATGGGCGGCGCCGAGACGGGCTCGGGCGCCGCCCGGGGGGCGAGTCCCGTGACCTGGTGGGTGGACCCGATCGACGGCACGACCAACTACGTCTACGACCACCCCGGCTGGAACGTGTCGATCGCCGCGGCGATCGACGGCACCGTGGTCGCCGGGGTCGTCGCGGACCCCACCCACGACCGCACCTACGTCGCCACGCTCGACGGCGGCGCGTTCTGCGACGGGAGGAGGCTGGTCCTGACCGATCCCCCGCCGCTCGAGCGGGCGCTGGTCGCCACGGGCTTCAGCTACTCGCCCGACGAGCGCCGACGACAGGGCCGCGTCGTCGCAGAGATGCTCCCGAAGGTGCGCGACATACGCCGGATGGGTGCCGCTGCGCTCGATCTCTGCTCGGTGGCCTCCGGGCGCGTCGACGCGTACTACGAGGCCGGGCTCTCGACGTGGGACTACGCGGCGGGCGCGCTCATCGCACGTGAGGCGGGGGCTCGCGTCGGCGGACTCGACGGTGGCGAGGTACGAGCCGGATCTGTCCTCGCCGCCCACCCCGGCCTGTTCGATCGCCTCGTGGAGCTGCTCGCCGCGCTCGATCCATGACCTCGGCGCCGGGCTGTCACCCGAACCGCCTTCGGATGGTGGACAATGGCGGTCGTGGGCACCCGCATCCTGACCGTCGAGGACGACGAACGCATCCGCACCTCGGTGAAGCTGGCCCTCGAGGACGAGGGCTGGCACGTCGAGGAGGCCGAGACGGGCGAGGACGCCATCGCCACCTTCACACGTGAACCGAGCGACGTCGTCCTGATCGACATCATGCTGCCCGGCATCGACGGCTTCGAGGTCTGCCGGTCGGTGCGCCGGCTGAGCGACGTGCCGATCATCATGGTCACCGCACGCGCCGACACCCACGATGTGGTCGCCGGGCTCGAAGCGGGCGCAGACGACTACCTCACCAAGCCGTTCGCCCCCAAGGAGCTCTCGGCCCGCATCCGTGCGCTGCTCCGCCGGGCGCGGCCGACCGCTCCCGGCAATCCGAAGCTGCGCTTCGGCGACCTGGAGGTCGTGCCGCAAGAGGGCGTGGTGACGAGCAACGGCCAGCCGGTGCACCTGACCAAGACCGAGTTCCGCCTGCTCGTCGAGCTCGCGAACCACCCCGGCACCGTGTTCTCCCGGGAGGACCTCCTGGAGAAGGTGTGGGGTCACGGCGTGTTCGGCGACGGTCGTCTCGTCGACGTCCACGTGCGTCGCCTGCGGACGAAGGTCGAGGCCGATCCCGCCAACCCGCGTCACGTGGTCACGGTGCGCGGGCTCGGCTACAAGCTGCAGCCGTGACCGATCGACAGCCGGAGGCGATCGACGACCGGCAGCGTCGGGGCATCCACCCCGGACTCCGGGCCCGCATCGCCATCGCGGTGGCGCTCGTGACGCTGCTCGCGTCGCTCGCGGTGTCGGTCACCACGCTGACGGTCACCCGACGGACGCTGATCGACCAGCGAGAGGCCTCCGTCGCTCGTCGCGTGATCGCGAACGCCCGCACGGTGGAGGGGGCCATCGGTCGCGCGCGCACCCAGGACGTCCAGTCGGTGCTGTCGTCGCTGCCCGACGCCGGAAAGCCGTCGGTGGTGCTCCCGAGCGAGGGGCGCACCGTCACCGCCAGCCTCGACAGCCGCCTCGGCGTCGACGCGATCCCCGGCCCGCTGCGCGAGCGCGTCGAATCGGGCGAGAGCGGGATCATGCGCTTCACCTCCGAGGGCGAGCCGGTGGTGGCCATCGGTGTGCCGCTGTCGGACACCGGCGGGTCCTACTTCGAGATCTACCGGCTGGACGACATCGACGCCGGCCTCCGCACGCTGGGCTTCACCCTGTTCATGGCCACCGCGCTGTCGACGGTGGCTGCCGGGGCGATCGGCTACTGGGCGAGCCGCTACACGCTGGCGCCGTTGACGAGGATCAACGAGGCGACCGAGGCCGTCGCCCTCGGCCAGCTCGACACCCGGCTCGACTACTCGGAGTACGTCCACGACGCAGACCTGGCCCCGCTCGTCGCCAACTTCAACGCCATGGTCGAGAGCCTGCAGGAGCGCATCGACCGCGACGCCCGCTTCGCCAGCGACGTCAGCCACGAGCTGCGCTCCCCGCTCACCACGATCAACGCAGCGATCCAGGTGCTGTCGAACAGCCGGGACCAGCTTCCCGAGCGCTCGCAGCAGGCGCTCGACCTGCTCAGCAAGGACCTCGGCCGCTTCACGCAGCTGGTCGAGGACCTGCTCGAGATCTCGCGGTTCGACGCCGGCGCCGTGCGCCTGGAGCTCGACGGCGTGTCGATCGTGTCGCTGGTGCGGTCGACGGTCGCCAACCTGACCGATGGCTCGGTCACGGTGACTGCCGACCCGCGGCTCGAGGGCCAGGTGCTCGCGTGCGACAAGCGACGGGTCGTCCGCATCCTGGCGAACTACCTCGACAACGCAGCCAAGTACGCCGACGGCGCCACCGGCGTGTTCGTCGAGCAGCACGCCCCCGACGCCGAGGCGATCGCCGCCGGCGTGCCTCCTGAGCACCTTACGTTGCGCATCGCGGTCGAAGACCGCGGCGCGGGCGTTCCCGACTCCGAGCGGTCGCGCATCTTCGACCGCTTCAACCGCGGCGACCAGGGCGGCAGCCGCGGCACCGACGTCGGCGTCGGCCTGGGACTCGCACTCGTCGCCGAGCACGCACGGCTCCAGGGCGGCGACGTGTGGGTCGAGGACCGCGAGGACGGTGGACAGGGCGCCCGGTTCGTGGTCGAGCTGCCCCTGCTGCCGGTGGAGGAGGTCGAAGAGGACCTCTCCGCGGCCACGCCCGAGGCAGCGAGCGCGCTGACCCTGACCGGCGAGCACACGGCCATCTCCTCCGGAGAGCCGCGATGAGCCGGACCGTCCGGATCGCGGCGACCTTCGCCTGTGCGCTCGTGGCGACCACGTCCTGCGCCATCACCGCTGACGACGAGCCCCGGGCCCTGGCCGTCACGACCACGACCACCACCGAACCCGCCACGCCGACGGTCGGCGGATCCACCGCCGTGCTCTGGATGCTGGACGACGGCCAGCTGGTCCCGCTCTCGCTGTCGCTGCCCGACCACATGGTCTCGACGGTCCTCGGCGCTCTGTTCGACCCGTCGTCGGACACCGACGAGCAGCATCGGGGGCTCACGTCGTCGGTGCCCGTGGACGCCCGACTCGAGGACGTGGAGCTCAACGGAGGGACGCTCACCGTCAACATGTCCGAGGAGTTCGACAACGTCGTCGGCCCGAGCCGCCAGCAGGCGATCGCCCAGATCGTGTTGACGGCGACCGAGTTCCCCAACATCGAGCGCGTCCGCTTCGAGGTCGACGGCGAACCCGTCCAGGTCGCCACACCCACTCGGGGCGATGCGGGGACCGTCACCGCCTGCGACTACGTGTCGCTGCTCGCGGATCCGACCAACACCACGCAGTCGACGGTCGACGACGACACCAGGGAGCGGCTCGCCGAGCGGACCGCGACGCTGGAGACGACGTGCGTTCCGACCTGATCTAGCTGGCGAAGAACGGACGGGCGACCTCGTCGTAGAGGTCCAGGTCCACGTACTTGGTGCCGCCGGTGGCCTCCGCCAGCGGAACCCGCACGATCCGGTCGGCCTGCAGCGCCACCATCTGACCCCAATCGCCTTCCGCTGCGGCATCGCACGCGGCCACGCCGTAGCGGGTGGCCAGCACACGGTCGAACGCCGTCGGGGTGCCGCCGCGCTGCACGTGGCCGAGCGTCGTCACGCGCGTCTCGATGCCGGTGCGACCCTCGATCTCCCCGGCGAGCTGCTGGGCGATGCCGCCCAGGCGGCGGTGCCCGAACCGGTCCACCTCGTAGGTGGGTTCGGGCATCGTGCCGGGGACGGGCATCGCCCCCTCGGCCACGACCACGATCGATGCGTAGGACATCCCCGCGTGACGTCGTTCCAGGGCGGCGCACACCTCTCCGATGTCGAACGGCACCTCGGGGATCAACGTCATCGTGGCACCGCCTGCGATCCCGGCACGCACCGCGATGTGACCGGTGCCGCGGCCCATCACCTCGACCACCATCACGCGGTCGTGGGCCTCCGCGGTGGTGTGCAGCCGGTCGATCGCCGCGGTGCAGATGTGCACGGCGGTGTCGAAGCCGAAGGTCATCTCGGTCGCGGCGATGTCGTTGTCGATCGTCTTGGGCACCCCGATGCAGCGGACCCCGTCGTCGCACAGGTCGCGAGCGGCACCGAGCGAGCCGTCACCTCCGATGACGATGAACCCGTCGAGCTGATGGCGGGCGACGGCGGCCCGGACCTGCTCGACGCCGTCGGGGAACTGGTACGGCTGGATGCGCGACGTCCCGAGGATCGTGCCGCCACGGGGCAGGATCCCTCGGCAGCGGCTCACGTCGAGCGGCTCCCAGCGGTCCTCGAGCACGCCCTTCCACGCGTCACGGAACCCGATCACGGTGCCGTCGTACACACGCTCGACCTTCCGGACGATCGCGCGGATCACGGCGTTCAACCCCGGGCAGTCCCCGCCTGACGTCAACACTCCGATGCGCACGGGCGACAGCGTAGGTGCGTGACGACGACCCGCCGACCGGCCGGGTCGAACGACTACTGTCCGCCGCTGTGGCGGTGCTCGCGATCGATGCCGGGACGACGGGGATCAGGGCCTTCGTCGTCGACGACGACGGCACCCCGATCGTGCGGGCCTACCAGGAGTTCACCCAGCACTTCCCGGCGCCTGGGCTCGTCGAGCACGACCCGTCGGAGATCTGGGACACCACCCTCGCGGTGCTGGACGAGGCCGTCGGACAGCTGCGATCGCAGGGCGACCACGCCATCGAAGCCATCGGCATCACGAACCAGCGCGAGACGACCGTCGCGTGGGACGCTTCGAGCGGGCTGGCACGCCACCGGGCGCTGGTGTGGCAGGACCGCCGCACGGCGGACCGCTGCCGCCAGCTCGAAGCGGACGGGCACCTGGCTCGTGTCCGGGAGCTGACCGGCCTGGTCCTCGACCCCTACTTCTCTGCCTCGAAGATGGAGTGGCTGCTGACCGCCGGCGGCGTGGCCGTGGACGAGGACCTGCGCCTGGGCACCATCGACACCTGGCTCATCTGGAAGCTGACCGGCGGGACGACGTACGCGACCGACCCGTCGAACGCGTCGCGGACGATGCTCTACGACATCCGTCGGGGCGCGTGGTCACCGGAGCTCTGCGACCTGTTCGGCGTGCCGATCGACGCGCTGGCGTCGGTGGTGCCGTCCTGCGGCGTGCTCGCCCGCACCGCCGAGGGACTGCCCGTCGATGCCGACATCCCGATCTCGGGGGTCGCCGGCGACCAGCAGGCTGCGCTGTTCGGACAGGCGTGCCTGCGGCAGGGGATGGCCAAGAACACCTACGGCACCGGCAGCTTCATCCTCCTCAACGTCGGTTCGGACTGCCCCGAACCTGCCGACGGGCTCCTCACGACCGTCGCCTGGGAGGTGCCGAGCCGGGTGCTGGGCACCACCGCATCCGACCCGGGCGATCAGGGCGATCAAGGCGACGGAACCGGTACCACCGTCCACTACGCGATGGAAGGTGCCATCTTCGTCACCGGCGCCGCGGTGCAGTGGCTGCGTGACGGCCTCGGGATCATCGAGCACGCCGACGAGGTCGGCCCGCTCGCCGCCTCGGTTCCCGACACGGGAGGCGTGGTCATGGTGCCGGCATTCACCGGCCTCGGCGCACCCGACTGGGACCCCTACGCACGAGGCACCGTGGTCGGCATCACCCGGGGAACGACCCGAGCGCACCTGGCGCGAGCCGTCGTCGAGTCGATGGCGTACCAGACCCGCGACGTCGTCGAGCTCATGACCTCGGCCACAGGCACCCACCTCGGCGAGTTGCGCGTCGACGGCGGTGCCGCGGCGATGGACCTGCTGCTGGAGGTGCAGGCCGACCAGCTCGAGGTGCCGGTCGCCCGATCCGCCGTGGCCGAGACGACCGCGCTCGGCGCCGCGCTGCTCGCCGGACTCGGGGCGGGCGTCTGGTCCGACGTCGAGGAGCTCGCTGCGAACTGGCGGGCTGACGCCCGTGCCGTGCCCACCACCGACGAGGCGGAGCGTGCCGCCGCCGACGAGGCCCATCGCATGTGGCGTCGCGCCGTGGAGCGGTCCCTCGCCTGGGCCGAACCGAGCTAGGCGAGCTGGGCGATCAGCGTCAGGACCTGATGCTCGCTGGCGCGCAGCGGGACGCTCTCGCGGCCCACGACCAGCGCGGGGCCGTCGTTGCCGATGCGGGCGACGGCGAGCTCCTGCAGGTCCGCAGGTCCGCCGTCGGTGAGCGCGCCGTGCACGAAGGCCGTGAGCCAGCCCTCGCCGGGCAGCCCGTCGCCGTCGGAGAGCACGACTCCCCCGCCGGCGAGGTCCACCACGGCCGCCCAGTCTGCGTGCAGCAGCTGGCGTGCACCGGCCACGACGAGCGGCAGCCGGTCCTCGGTTCCGTCGCCGGGCCGCAGAGCTGCGGCCATCTCCAACGCGACGACCGTCGGGTTCTCGGGCGGGCCGTCGAGCACCCGGACGTCCTCGACGTCCACGCCCTCGACGTGGCGCACCTCTGCCAGCAGCAGGTCGACCAGGCCCTCGTCCGGCAGTGCGACCACCAGCTCGTCGACGGCGCGGCCGGCGCCGCGCTCGATGATGTCGATGCCGATGACGTCGCCGCGCACCGCACCGATGCGGGACGCGACGGCGCCGAGCGCGCCCGGTCGATCGGGCAGCCATACGCGGAGTACCAGGGTGGCCACGGCGGGCAAGCTACACAGGTCCTGTGTCCGCGGTGTGACGGGCGCGTGAAACGACCCGGGCCGGTCCGCTGTTCAGCGGTGGCCGCCGATGCCCTCCATGCAGAAGGCGACGACCATGTCGGCCACCTCGTCGGGATCGGTGTGGCGCTCGTCGATGAAGATGCGGGTCATCACGTTCGAGACGCCGAGGATGCCCCAGCCGAGGGCTTCGGGGTCGCGGTCGGGGATCTCGCCCTCGGCGATGGCGTCCTTGAGGTGTGCGACCGCATCGGCGACGAGCACCCGTTGACCGGCCATGACCGCACCGGCGAAGGTGGGCTCGGTCCGGGCGAACTCGAACAGCTTCCGCTGCTGGTTGTGCTCCGCCATCCAGAGCACACCGGCCCTGATGCCCATCTCCAGTCGCTTGACCGGGTCGGGCTCGTCGGTGATCGCGTGCATCTGCGAACGCCGCAGGTCCTTCTGTGCGGTGCGGAGGATCTCGACGAAGAGCTCGTCCTTGGATGAGAAGTACCAGTAGAAGACGCCCTTGCCGACGCCGAGACCGTCCACCACGTCCGCGACCGAGGTCGAGTGGTAGCCGTCGGCGGCGAAGCGCTCCGTGGCATACGCGATCAGCTGGGCTCGCCGTTCCGCACCACGCGGTGTGAGCCGTCTCGACGACATGTCCGTCGACGCTAGCCCAGCGACTTGACCGAACGGTCAAGTCAGCCGAGCTTGGTGAGCGCCCGCTTGAGGTTGCGCACCGCCTGGTTGGTGCGCTGCTCGTTCTCGATCAGGGCGAAGCGCACATGGCCCTCGCCGCCGGGACCGAAGCCGACGCCCGGCGACAGCGCCACCTGCGCCTCGCGGACCAGGTAGGAGCAGAACTCGACCGAGCCCATCTCCAGGTAGGGCTCGGGGATCGGCGCCCACGCGAACATCGTGCCCATCGGCGGATCGATCTCCCAGCCGATGCGGGAGAGCCCGTTGCACAGGGCGTCGCGACGGGACTGGTAGATCTCGTTGACCTCCCGGGGGAAGTCCATCTCCTCGTTGATCGTGACCGTGGCCGCGATCTGGATCGGCTGGAAGGTGCCGTAGTCCAGGTACGACTTGAGCTTCGCGAGTGCGGCGACCACCTCGGGGTTGCCCAGGAGGAACGCCATCCGCCAACCGGCCATGGAGAAGGACTTGGTCATCGAGTACAACTCGACCGCCACATCCTTGGCGCCTTCGGCCTGAAGGATCGACGGCGGACGGTAGCCGTCGAAGCCCAGGTCCGCGTAGGCGTTGTCGTGCACGAGCAGCACATCGTGCTCGCGGGCGAAGTCGACCACCCGCTGCATGAAGTCCAGGTCGACGCACGTCGTCGTCGGGTTGTGCGGGAAGGACAGCACGATCACCCGCGGCTTCGGGTAGGAGTACTCCCACTGCTCGACCATGTTCCCGAAGAACTCGTCGCCGGTGCCGAGCGGGATCTCCCTCACGTTGGCGCCGGCGAACAGGGGTCCGAAGATGTGGATCGGATAGCTCGGCGACGGGACGAGCGCCACGTCGCCCTTCTCCAGCAGCACCCACATCAGGTGGCTGAAGCCCTCCTTGGCGCCGATGGTGGAGATCACCTCGGTCTCGGGATCGATCTCCACGCCGAAGCGGTGCCGGTAGTAGTTCGACGCCGCCTCACGCAGCTTGGGGAGGCCCCGGGACGCCGAGTAGCGGTGGTTGCGCTCGTTGTGGGCTGCCTCGCACAGCTTGTCCACGGCGATCGCCGGCGACGGCAGGTCGGGGTTGCCGAATCCCAGGTCGATGATGTCGGCACCGTCGCGGCGCGCCGCCACCTTCAGCGAGTCGATGATCGTGAAGACGTACGGCGGCAGCGAGGTGATCCGACGGAACTCCATGTCCTGCCACGCTACCGCCCGGCCCTCCGCGGCCCGGCACGCGATCTGCGTGACGTCGGTCAGTGGCGCCGCCGCGGCCTCGGTCAGCTCGGACGGGTCGGATCCGCCACGAGCAGCGCGGCGCCGATGGCTCCGGCCTCGGGTCCGCCGGGAGCGGCCAGGATCGCCACGTCGCGACGACCTCCCGCGGCCGGGAAGCGGTCCGCCACGATGCGACGCACCCGGACCAGCAGCTCGTCACCCGTGGCGATCACCCCGCCACCGAGCACGACGACGTCGGGGTCGAGGACGCTGATGAGGTTGGCCACGCCCAGCGCCACCCAACCGGCATAGTCGTCGAAGATCGCGGCGGCTCCCGCGTCGCCCGCCGCCAGCAGGGCCGCGACGAGCTCACCGCTCACACCTCCGGGGTCCTCGGCCGACGCCGCCACCGAGGACGCAGCGCCCCGGGCCACCGCCTGCCGTGCGAGCCACGCCAGGCCGGAGCCGGACGCGTAGCGCTCCCAACAGCCGCGCTGCCCGCACGGGCACCGCGGCCCGGACGGGTCGACGACCATGTGGCCCGGTTCGCCGGCGAACCCGTGGGCTCCCCGAACGAGCTCGCCGTCGACGATGAGACCACCGCCGACCCCGGTGCCGAGCGTGACCGCCACCAGGTGGCGGGCTCCGGGCGCGACGATCCGGTGGGCAGCCACCGCCACGCAGTTGGCGTCGTTGTCCGCGAGACTCGCCACGCCGAGGGTCGCTTCGATCCGCCCTCGGACGTCCTGGTCGATCAACCCCGGCGCGTTCGGCGCGGCGCGCACCACGCCGTCGAGATCGACGAAGCCTGCGAGCCCGACCCCGACCCCCTCGATGCCGCGGCCGGCGTTGCGCTCGAGCAGGGTGCCGCCGACTCGGAGGATCACGTCGACGGCTGACGGGCTGGCGGCGTCGGAGGGCAGCTGCTCGCGGTCGAGCACCGAGACGCCGCCGGACCCGCGCTCGACCAGCACGCCGAGGGTCTTGGTGCCCCCGACGTCGATGCCGATGGAGGTGGTCACACCGGCAGCCTGGCCGTCACCAACGGACCAGGCGGGCGTCGGATGCGAGGCCGTCCGCCCAGCGGCTGAGACGCTCGTCGGAGGCCAGCACGACGATCTGCACCAGCTCCGACATCGAGGCGATCCGGTGCAGCAGCGCCGGCGTCTCCATCGCGGCCGCGTCGATGCCGCTCACGAGCAGCGGGATGGAGCCGACCGGTCCCACCGAGCGCACCTCGCCGAGACGTGACAGCAGCAACCACTCCCGGTCCACGGGCCACACGACCGATGCGTCCCGGTCCACCGTACGACGCAGGGCCTCGGCCGCTCCCGGGTCGGTCGGTTCGGGCAGGTCCAGGATCGGTGGACCGGCCTCGTTCACAGGCGGTGCGTCGGGCGGCTCGGGCGGCGCCACGGCACTGCCGAGCACCTCGAACAACCGTTCACGGTCCGAGATGCGAACCAGGAGGTCGCGCTCCCGATCGCGCAGCTCCAGCTCCTGACCCCGGATCTCGGCGAGCTCGGCGGTGGCCCGCTCGTGACGTTCGACCGCGGCCTCGCCGTCGGCGACCCTCCGGCGCAGGGCCGACAGCTCAGCGTCGAGGTCCGCTCCACGGCCCCCGTCATCGGCCCGACGGCTCGATCGATCGAGCAGGTCCAGCTCGCCGACGGCGTCGTCGAGCGACTGCTCCAGGGTGGCGCGGCGTTGGATCCGATGCTGCTCGTCGGCGAGCCACGCTCCGGCGAGCTCCTCCATGGCATCGGGATCCGCCGCTGCTCCCGGTGCCGGCGCACCCGCTGCGACCAGCGCTGCCGCCAAGCGACCCGATGCGGCCAGCACCTCGGCGCTGGCCGCGGGCGAGGGCTGCAACGGCTGGGTGTTCAGCAGGTCCACGAGCTCGACCGTGGTGAGCCGCCCCAGTCCCTCGGCGGTCGTACCGATCAGCTCTGCCGACTCGGCGACGATTCGGCTCCGCTCTGCCTGATTCCAGAGGTCCTCCGCTCCGCCGGGCAGCTCCTCCCGGAGTCGATCGACCTCCTCGACGAGCTGGTCGACCCGTGACCGGGCGCGGTCCTCCCTGCTGGCCCGCACGGACTCGGTCTCGCGGTTGGGAGTGCCCATGACGAACGCGGTGTACGTGTCGAACCCCAACCGATCGAGCAGGAGGGCCTCCTCGCTGCGCAGCTCGTCGATCCGACGACGGGCGCGCACCGCGGCGACACGGCCTCCTCGTTCCTCGAGCTCGAAGATCTCGTCCCGGATCGCCTCGAGCTCGGTGACGACGACCGGGTCCAGCTCGGGCGAGCGGATCGAGCTCCGGGCAGCTTCCAGCTCTTCGTGAGCGGCCTCGAGCTGCGATTCCGCGTCGGCAAGGAAGCCTTCCACCGCCATCCGGCGCGTCTCGAGCTCCTCCATCGAACGACGAAGGTCTTCGAGCTCGTCGGCGAGCGCCCGCGCCCGAGGGTCGACTCCGGTGCCGGCGCTGCGCAGCGACACCAAGCGGGCGAGCGCCTCACGGACGGGAGCCGAGCTCCGGTCCGTGAGGGTCGACAGCTCGACACGCAACAGGTCGGCACGGGCCACCAGCTCAGACCGACGATGGGCGTGCTCGGCCCGCCAGTCGGCGAACTCCTCGTCGACCGCGGCGCGACGGGCCTCGACCGCCGCCAGCTGACCCACCGCCACGTCGAGGGTGGCGCGGGCGAAGGAGTCCAGATCCGCACGGGCCTCATCAGCGGCGCGTGCCAGCACCGTCCGCTGCCCGTCCAGATCCTTCAGCTCCCGGCGCAACCGGACGAGGTCCTCGGCGGCGATGCGGCGGGTGCGTGCGGCGGGGTCAACCCCTGGCGGAGTGGCGGTGACCGCACCGGTCGGCTCGGCTGCGTCGGGTCGGTCGGCCGGCGCATCGCTCGACGGTACGTCGACGACGGGGCCGCTGACGCGGTCTGCTGGAGTCGACCGACGGCGGGTTGCGCCGATCACCGGGCGCAGCGGCGACGGCGCGGCCAGGTCCAACACGGGGTCGACCGCGCTCCCGCTCGAGACGTCGAAGATCCGGTCGCGCAGCCCCAACCGCACGCCGTCCACCTCGATCTGGCCGTCGTAGGCGACCGGCTCCCCGGCCAGGATCGAGCGCAGCACGTCGGCCACCAGGTCGTGCACCGCCGGGGGCGCACCGTGGACGACGGCGAGGCGCGGATGGAGCTCAAGAGATCGCCCACCTGGGAGGTGGTCGAGGCGTACGAGTCGCATGGTTACCCCCACTTGTCGGCCGTGAGGACGCCCATGGTGAGCATTCCCCGCGTCGCCGGTGGATCACTCCACGGCGATGCGCCGAACCCGTGACGGCCGACGGGGCGCATCGGGATCGACCAGCGGCTTGGACCACTCATCCTCGTGGTCATCAGGCTCAGCCTCAGGCTCCCACTCCGGCTCCGGTCGCGGCTCCGGCTCGGCAGAGGCCGGACCCACCCACGGCGCGGCGGGTCCACCGCGCACGGCGTCGCCGAGGGCGTCACCAACAGTCGCAGCCATGCCGGTGACCAGCGTCGAGACCTCCTTGAGCGACTCGCGATCCTCGACCACCTTCTCGATGGCGTCGAGGAACGACCTTGCCGCCGCCACCATCTCCTTGGCGGCACGCTGGAGGTGCACCACGCCCTCACCGGCAGGGTCATCGGCAGCGTCATCGGCAGGTTCATCGGCTGGATCGCTGGTCGGCGAGTCGTTCACGCTCCCATCTTGTCGCGTTCGGAGAACCGCACCCGCAGCGCGCCGTCAGCGACCGTCGCGGCCGTGACGTCGCGACGGCGCAGCGACTCCGGCAACGCGAGCGCCCGCCGCTGCGCTCCGAGGGTGATGAGGAGCTCGTCGCCCGACCGGGAGACCTCCACGTCGGAGCGCTCGGCGAACGGCAGGTCGACCGACAGCTCGTAGGCGTCGCCGGCTCGGCGCAGGTGCATCGGACGCCGCCCCACCAGCCGTTCGGCGGGGTCCCGGTCCTCCCAGAGCTCGTCACCCAGTCGGCGCAGGGCATCGATGCCGACGACATCGCTCGACGCCAGGCTCGTGCTGAGCACCGGCAACGGAGCGAAGTCTGCACGAACGGCGTCGAGGTGCTCGGCGTGGGTGGCCCGCCAGCGGTCGAACCAGGGGTCGGTGACGTCGTCGGGCAGGACCCGGTTCACGATCACCGCATCGACCTGGTAGCCGAACAGCGACAACTGCGTGAAGGTGCGTCGGGCCTCGGCCACGACCATGCGCTCCGGGTTCAGGACGAGCCGGGCAGAGGTGATCTCCGGATCGGCCAGGATCCGGTGCACGGCGTCGAGCCGGTCGTACAGCCGTTGGCCGGCGGCGAAGACCGCGTCGTCGGCCATCGGCAGCCGCCCCACCCGGGACAGCACCGGCGCGACCACGCGATGCAGCCGCCGTGATGCCGGGAACATCCGGTCCATGTACCAGCCGATGACGTCGGGCAGCGACAGCAGGCGGATCGTCTCCGCCGTCGGACCGCAGTCCACGACGACGACGTCGTGATCGTCCGACGCGCACAGCGCCTCGATCTCGGTCAGCGCGAACAGCTCGTCCAGCCCGGGGAGCACAGCGAGCTCCTCGGCCTCGACCGAGCCGACGCCGGCCCAGTCGAAGACCTGCAGCAGCCAGTCCCGGATCTCGGCCCAGTGCTCCTCGAAGCGCTCCCTCGCGTCGAGCTGCTGCGCGGAGCAGCCCGGCGCGACCTCGGTCGGGACGGGGCCGAGCGCGACGTCGAACGAGTCCGACAGCGAGTGCGCAGGATCCGCGGACGTCACGACCACGCGGTGGCCGTCAGCCGCGAGCCGCAGCCCGGTGGCAGCCGCGGTGGTCGTCTTGCCGACACCCCCCTTGCCGGTGACCAGCAACACCCTCATCGCGGCGCAACCCGGTCGGGGAAGAGCCCCCAGCGAACCGACCAGAGACCGCACCACCCGAGCCCGAGCATCGGGACGAGGATGCCGAACGCGAGCACGTTGAGCTCTCGGTCGCCGATGCGGGTGAAGCCGACTGCCGCGGCGACGACCGACACGACGACCTGCACCGCGAGCGATCCGAGCAGGTTCCACTGCACGGATCGTGGTGCGGAACCGGCGAGGAAGAACAGGCCGCCGATGCCCATCTCTGCGGTTCGGCTCCGAGCGGCCGCCAGCACGAGCACGGCCAGGAACACCACGCAGCCGAGGGCGAACAGCCCCAGCGACGTCAGCAGGTAGGCGGCATCGATGCTGTTCGGCGCGACGGCAGCGACGATCGAGGCGACAGCGAAGATCACCGTGGTCGTCCACGACGCCGCCATCACCCATCCGCCAGGAGCGCGATCCCCGTACGCCCGCTCGAACGCGGCCTGGCGCTCGGCACGCACCTCGTCACGCCGGGCCTCGGCCTCCGCGCGTGCTTCGGCTGCGGTCGGCTGGTGCTGGGACGGAGACATCGCCCTGCCATCCTTGCAAGCACGGGTCGACACGGGCCAGAACGCTCAGGTGACCGGAGTGCCAGGTCGAGCGACGGTCCCCCGCTGTCGCTCGGCGAGGACTTCGGGGCGATCGTCCACACCCGGCTCGTCGAGCAGGCTCGGACGGCCCATGCGCAACGCCGCCCACGCCGCGTGTCCGGCCAGCACGCCGTCGGGATGGCGCAGGTAGGCACGCAGCGCGTCGAGTGTCGCGGATGCGGCGGGATCCGCGGTGTTGCCGAGGACCAGAAGCGCATTGCGACGCAGGTGGTCGGGATCCCGGCCGGGGACGTACCAGCGACCGACGGCAGCGAGCAGCTCGTCGTCACCGGCGCGCAGCATCCACAGCACGTCCATCCGGCTCGTGCCCACCGCCGTGCCCACCGTGTGCTCGTCGCCACCGTCCGAGCGACGGTCCGAACGACGGTTGGGGGGGCACACCTCCTGGCAGTCGTCGCAGCCGTAGATGCGGTCACCGAGCGCCTCCCGGTGCTCGTGCGGGAAGGTCCCCGGCGACTGGAGGAGCCACGAGAGGCACCGCCTCGCATCCACGATGCCGTCGCCGACGATCGCCCCGGTCGGGCACCCGTCGATGCAGCGTCGACACGTCCCGCATCCGTCGGCGACCGGACCGTCCGATGGTTCGAGCACCGCATCGGTCAGGACCGCACCGAGGACGAACCAGCTTCCCCTGTCGGGCAGCAGCAGGTTCGAGCTCTTGCCGAACCACCCCAAACCGGACCGGTGCGCCGCCGCCCGGTCGACGAGTGCGTTGTCGTCGGCCAGGACGACGGTTCGGAAGCCGCGATGTCGCAGGTCCTGGGAGACGGCGTCGAGCGCTGCCCGCAACACGGCGTCGTGGTTCCCTACGGCGTACCGCGCCACACGACCCATCGCTGGGCCGGATGGAGCTGGGTCAGATGGAGCTGGGCGGCTGGCGTAGTGAACCGCGCCGACGACCAGCGAACGGGCTCCCGGCAGCGTCCGGGACGGATCGGTGGAGCGGCCCGGATCGCGGTACGTGAACTGCATGTCCGCGTGCAGCCCCGCTGCCTTGCGCTCCTCGAGGTCGCGTCGGGTGTGTTCGAAGGGCGAGGTCTCAGCGACGCCGACGGCGTCCAGGCCGTTCGCCCGGCCGCGGGCCACGACGAGATCCCGCAGCCCGCTCGTCCGCATCTGGCTGCCGACCATCGCTCCATCCTGACTCAACTCCGCTCACGACCAGCACCCGCCTCACGACACAGCCCGGCGGCGATGTCGGAGCCGGGGCGCCAGCCCCGCGTCCTGCAGTAGGCGCACCGCGCGGATCTGGCCGATCGGCACGACCTTGGCGCCGTCATCCTCGGGCTCGCAGAGGAACGTCACCAGGCAGTCGCTGCAGACGTTCGAGCTCTGATGAGCGCAGTCCGCACAGTCGATCCGCAGCACCGAACGGCCGTCACCTCCGACCGAGTAGGTCCCTGCTCCCGGTGCCGTTCCGTCGTTCGGCGTCTCCTGCTCGTCGTCCACCACGTACCTCCGATCGATGTCTGACGTCTCGGTTCCTGTCGTCATGAGCGGCACCCTACGAACGGGGTAGGACAGGACCGGCCCTGCCGCACGGTCACGGACGCGCCGCCCGCGCCGCTGGCCCGCGACGCGGGCGGGGGCTGTCGGGTTCCTGGTTGGTTGGTCCCATAGGGTTCCCGCGTTCAGGCGGGGGTGGTCGCTCGCCAGCCTGGTCCTCGTTGGTGGCGGGTGTGCAGGACGGCGCCGGTGGGTGTGGTGATCCGGTAGAACCCTTCACCGTCACCAGGATCCGGGTTCGCGGTCATCGACCAGCCGTCCCGGTGGATGATGCCGTGATGGCGTCTGCACAACAACGCAAGGTTCGTCATC
>JACDJC010000842.1_pt1 | contig 31537 bp, 28 predicted proteins | sample 7454191 | NCBI WGS metagenome assembly JACDJC01 (sample SAMN14253291, study PRJNA609438) | sludge metagenome | isolation source: sludge after 25d culture with pyrite and EDTA | collected 2018-12-20
CGTCTGAAGAACGATCTCGTCAGGTCCGGGGCAAGCGAACGATCACATCCCGTTGTATACGGGCCCCTCGCCCCCCTGGGGCGTCACCCAGACGATGTTCTGCGTGGGGTCCTTGATGTCACAGGTCTTGCAGTGCACACAATTCTGCGCGTTGATCTGCAGTCGGTCCTCGCCCGTTTCCGTCTTCACGAACTCGTACACCCCCGCCGGGCAGTAGCGAGCCTCGGGGCCACCGTATTTTGCCAGGTTCACTGCCACCGGTACCTTGGGGTCTTTCAGCGTCAGGTGGACCGGCTCGTTTTCCTCGTGGTTCGTGTTCGAAATGAACAGCGAGCTGGGGATATCAAAAGTCAGTTTGCCATCGTGCTTCGGGTAATCCATGCGGGCGCATTCAGCCGCGGGTTGCAGACAGGCATGATCCGGCTTGGTGTGGTGGATGGTCCAGGGCATCTTGCCCTTGAGCAGCCACTGCTCGATGCCGGTCATCAGGGTGCCGACGGTGCGGCCTTTCTTGAACCATTGCTTGAAGTTGCGTGACTTGTTCAGCTCCGCGTGCAGCCAGGAACGCTCGAAGGCGGCCGGGTAGGCCGTGAGCTCGTCGTGGCTCCGACCGACAGCCAGCGCCTCGAAGGCGGCTTCGGCAGCCAGGGCGCCGGTCTTGATGGCGGAGTGGCTGCCCTTGATGCGCGAGGCGTTCAGCACGCCGGCCTCGCAGCCCACCATGACGCCGCCGGGGAAACACAGTTTCGGCAGCGACAGCAGCCCGCCCGCGGTCAGCGAGCGGGCGCCGTAGGCAACGCGCTTGCCGCCCTCGAACGTCGTGCGTATGGCCGGATGCGTCTTGTAGCGCTGGAATTCTTCGAAGGGCGAGAGCCACGGGTTGGCGTAGTCCAGCCCCACGACCAGACCCACGGCCACCAGATTGTCCTTCAGGTGATACAGGAACGAGCCACCATAGGTGTCGGAGTCCAGCGGCCAGCCGGCCGTGTGCATGACCAGGCCCGGACGGGATCGGGCCGGGTCCACTTCCCAGAGTTCCTTGATGCCGATGGCGTAGCTTTGCGGATCACGGCCCGCATCCAGGCGGAATTTCTCAATCAGCTGACGGCCCAGGTGACCGCGCGAGCCCTCGGCAAAGATCGTGTAGCGTGCCAGCAGTTCCATGCCCGGCTGATAGGCGTCCGTGTGGCTGCCGTCGCGCGCCACGCCCATGTCGCCGGTGACCACGCCGCGCACGGCACCCTTGTCGTCGTACAGGATCTGGGCAGCGGCGAAGCCCGGGAAGATGTCCACCCCCAGGACCTCGGCCTGTTCACCCAGCCAGCGGGTGACGTGGCCCAGGCGCACGACGTAATTGCCATGGTTCTTGAAGCAGTCGGGCAGCAGCCAGGCCGGAGTGCCGCGCGCACCGGATTCCGTCAGGAACAGGAAGCGGTCTTCGCTGACGGGAAGGTCCAGCGGTGCGCCCTTTTCCTTCCAGTCGGGAATCAATTCGCTGATGGCCGTGGGATCCATCACGCAACCCGACAGGATGTGGGCGCCGATTTCCGAACCCTTTTCCAATACGCAGACGCTGAAATCCTGATCGTGCTGGAGCGCCAGCTGCTTCAGCCGGATGGCTGCCGACAGCCCGGCCGGTCCGCCGCCGACGATGACGAGGTCATATTCCATCGATTCGCGTTCAGTCATGGATGACAGGCTCCCGGTTTCGTATGTGCGGTCATGCGGGGCCAGGCCCCGCCGCGTTGCCGGCCATTGTATTGCAGATCGTTATACTGCAGGTCTGTGCCCGCCTCGTTGCGGCCAGCCCAAGGAGTCTGATGATGCCTGCAGAATCTGTTGAAATTCAAGCGATTTCGGGAACATTCGAGGTCCGGATGGATGTGCGCTGGGGGGAAATGGATGCCTTGCGTCATGTCAACAACGTGGCTTATTTCCGCTATTTTGAAGAAGCTCGCGTGCGGCTTTTCTATGCCATGGGCCTGTTCGGTCCGCACGGTCGCGATGGTGTCCTGGCCCATGCCTCATGTGATTTTCTCAGACCGCTGATGTATCCTGCCTGTATCGTCGTGGGTCTGAAGCGGGTGCGGCTCGGGCGCAGCAGTCTGGAACTGGAATGCTGGATTTCAGACGCTGATGATCCCGGGATCGTGCACGCACGCGGTCGCAATGTGCTGGTCTGCATCGATGGCCGGACGGGTCGCCCGGTCCCCTGGACCGAGACCGAACGGCAGGCGCTGGACCGCTGTTTTTCCACATGAACCGGAATCGGTTTCTGTGATGGGTTTGATTGTGAATCGGTTTCTGTGATGGGTTTCATCGTGATTGGTTGCAGTTTGTCTTGAAGGAAACGTCGTATGGATAAGGTTTATGAAAACGCCGCTGCGGCACTGAGCGGCGTCGTGGCCGACAAGCAGATGATCGCCGTGGGCGGGTTCGGGCTGTGTGGCATTCCGGAAGCCCTGATTGCCGCCCTGCGCGATTCAGGGGTGCGCAACCTCACCTGCATCAGCAACAACGCCGGCGTTGACGGATTTGGCCTGGGCCTGCTGCTCAGCACCCGGCAGATCTCGAAGATGATCGCGTCGTATGTGGGCGAGAACAAGGAGTTCGAACGCCAATATCTGGCGAAGGAACTCGAACTGGAATTCACGCCGCAGGGCACGCTGGCCGAAAAGCTGCGCGCCGGGGGTGCCGGCATTCCGGCGTTTTTCACGCCGACAGGCGTGGGCACCGTGGTGGCCGAGGGCAAGGAGGTGCGCGAGTTCGACGGGCGCACGTATGTGATGGAGCGCTCGCTGGTGCCCGACGTGTCCCTGGTCAAGGCCTGGAAGGCCGATCGCAGCGGCAATCTGGTGTTCCGCCGCACGGCGCGCAACTTCAATCCGAATGTGGCCATGGCAGGCCGGATCACCATCGCCGAGGTCGAGGAGATCGTGCCCACGGGTACTTTTGACCCCGATGAGGTCCACCTGCCGGGCATTTATGTACACCGAATCGTTCTCAATGCGCATCCTGAAAAGCGCATTGAGCAACGCACCATACGCAACTGAGGAGGCAACACGATGGCTTGGGATCGCGAACAGATGGCTGCGCGTGCCGCGCAGGAATTGCAGGACGGCTTTTACGTGAACCTGGGGATCGGCCTGCCCACCAAGGTCGCCAATCATGTGCCCGAGGGCGTCGAGGTCTGGCTGCAGTCGGAAAACGGCCTGCTGGGCATCGGCCCATTTCCGACGGAAGACGAAGTCGATGCCGACCTGATCAATGCCGGCAAGCAGACGGTCACGACGCTGCCGGGCTCTTCCATTTTTGCCTCGGCGGATTCATTTGCCATGATCCGTGGCGGGAAAATCGATCTGGCCATTCTGGGCGCCATGCAGGTGTCTGAAAAGGGAGACCTGGCCAACTGGATGATTCCCGGCAAGATGATCAAGGGCATGGGGGGTGCCATGGACCTGGTCGCCGGGGTTGGCAAGGTCGTGGTCCTGATGGAACACGTGGCGCGGTCCAAAGACGGCAAGGAAAGCATGAAACTGCTGCCCGAATGCACCTTGCCGCTCACCGGCGTGGGTGTGGTGAACCTCATCATCACCGATCTGGGCGTCATGGAAGTGGCCGAAGACGGCCTGCGCCTGATCGAACTCGCACCTGACGTCACGGTCGACGAGATCCGCGCCAAGACTTCTGCGCGCCTCGACACAGCGGCGTTTGCCTGACAGGGATGCACGCGTGAGCACGCGCCAAGGTGCCGGCCTCGCTTCTGTGGACGGGGCCGGGCGGGACCCGGGCCATTCGGCGTCGCAGGCGTCTGCGTGCGCCGGTGGGGAAGCCCCGCCCGACGTACTGCGGCCCTTCACGCAATCCGTGCCGACCGCCGAACGGCTGGCCGCGCTGCGCGGGCAATTGGCCCGGTCGGGGCTGCAGGCCTGCCTGATCCCGACCGCGGATCCGCATCTGTCGGAGTATCTGCCGGAACACTGGAACGCCCGGGCCTGGCTCTCGGGCTTCGATGGCTCGGCAGGCAGTCTGCTGGTCACGGGCGACTTTGCCGGTTTGTGGACCGACAGCCGCTACTGGACTCAGGCACTATCCCAGTTGCAAGGGTCGGGCATCATGCTGATGCGGGCTGGCGCGCACGGTGTCCCCAATGCCCTGGAATGGGTGTGCGGGCATCTGCAGCTAGGCGCGCGCGTGGCCGTCGATGGCCGTGTGCTGGACCGCGCCACCGCGCAGCGCTGGCAAGCCGGCCTGGAAAAGGCCGGCTTGCAGCTGGTGCTGGACCAGGATCCGGTCGGGTCCATCTGGGCGGGCCGGCCGGCCCTGCCTCGCGCACCGGTTCATGAACATCGGCCACCGCATGCCTGTCGCACACGCGCCGAGAATCTGGCCGCCGTGCGTGCGGCCATGCGGGAACACGGGGCCGGGCTGCATCTGCTGTCTTCGCTGGACGACATCGCCTGGCTGCTGAATCTGCGCGGGGCCGATGTGGATTACAACCCTGTGTTTCTGGCGCATGCGCTGATCGGTCCGGATACGGTCCGCCTGTATGTCGCGCCGGGCAAGATCGGTGCCGATCTGGCGGCGACCCTGGCCATCGATGGGGTGACGCTGCGCGACTATGGTGCGCTGGCGGCGGATCTGGCCAGCCTGGAAGCCGGCACGACCTTGCTCATCGACCCGAATCGGGTCACGGCGGGCACCTTGTCGCACGCAGCTCAGGTGCACCTGATCGAGGCCCTGAATCCCTCCCAATTGCTGAAATCCGTCAAGACGGCGGCCGAGGCCGATCACATTCGCCGGACGATGGCGCAGGACGGTGCCGCCCTGTGTGAATTCTTTGCCTGGTTCGAAGCGGCGCTGGCGGCAGGCAAGCGCGTCACGGAACTGGACGTGGACGCACAGCTCTCGGCGGCACGTGCACGCCGTCCGGGTTTTGTCAGCCTCAGCTTCGCCACCATCGCGGGCTTCAATGCGAATGGCGCCATGCCGCACTATCGGGCCACGGACTGTGCCCACGCCGTCATCCAGGGTGACGGCCTGCTGCTGATCGATTCGGGCGGACAGTACCTGGGCGGCACCACGGACATCACCCGGGTGGTGCCTGTCGGGACGCCTTCGCCGGCCCAGCGGGCCGATTATACGACCGTACTGCAGGCCCATATCGCCCTGGCCATGGCGCGCTTTCCCGTGGACACGCCGTCATCCGTGCTGGATGCCGTGGCGCGCATGCCCCTGTGGCGACAGGGTCTGGACTACGGCCACGGCACCGGCCATGGCGTCGGTTATTTCCTGAATGTCCACGAGGGTCCACAGTCGATTTCAGTGCGCGCCCATGCGCGCCCCCACCAGGCCATGCGGGCCGGCAAGCTCACTTCGAATGAACCGGGCCTCTACCGCGATGGCCAATGGGGCATACGCATCGAGAATCTGGTGCTGGCGGTGCCGGACGGGCAGACCGCGTTCGGTGACTTCCTGGCCTTCGAGACGGTGACGCTCTGCCCCATCGACACGCGTTGCGTGTTGCGCGAACAGTTGTCGTCCACCGAGATCGACTGGCTGAATGGCTACCATGCGCGGGTGCGCGAGCGCCTGCTGCCCCTGGTCGATGGGGCGGCCCGGGATTGGCTGCTCGTGCGCACCGAAGCTTTGTGACGCAACCGTTCGCGTTCTGACTCTTGCAGGACACTCTTGCAGGCTGCGCGCCGCGGCAAATTCATCACGATGTACACACGGTTTGCTTTCTGAATCTTGCAAGACGCTTGCAGGATGGTTTTCGCCGGGACTGTCCCGGCTTTTTTTCGTGTCGTACAGCTGACATCCCGTTGAGCCATTGCGATTGTTCTGTATAATTGCATAGGTTAGCTATGTAATTGTGATCGGAATGAAATTGACCAGAATGACCTTGACCAGGATGGCAGCATGAACAATGGCTCTGTCGGCGCCGAACTGCTGGATCGCATCGTCCGGCTCAATCGCTGGGTGACGCATCATGCAAGCTGGGCGATGCCGCTCGCGCAGGCGCGGGTGCTGTCACAGCTCAGTACGCTGGGGCCGTCGCGCATCGGTGATCTGGCTCGTGCGGAGCACTGCAGCCAGCCCACTCTGACGACGCTGGTGCACCGCTTGCAGGCGCAGGGGCTGGTGCACCGCACGCCCGACCCCGAGGATGCCCGCGCCACACGGATTGCGCTCACGCTGCAGGGTCTTCGGATGCTGGCCGAGATGCGCCAGGAGCGCGCGCGGGTCGTCGAGTCCCTGATCGTTCAGTTGAATCCGGCGCAACAACAAAGTCTCGAGCATGCGTTGCAGGCCCTGTCGGGGCTGCTGGATGCTGCATACCGGAAAACGGCCAGCGAGGCGAATCTCGATCAGTCAAGCCCGGGTCAGCCGGCTCCGGGTCAGCCCGCATCGAGCCAGTCCACTTCGGGTCAGCCCGCATCGAGCCAATCCACTTCGGGTCAGCCCGCATCGGGTCAGCCCGCATCGGGCCAGCCCGCATCGGGCCAGCCCGCATCGGGCCAGTCCACTTCGGGCCAGCCGACGACCGGTCAGCCGACAACGGGTCAGCCGCCAGTCAGTCAACCGTGCGTGCGCGGGCGGCCAGTCAGCCCAACACAAGCCGGCCGGGCTCGAGCCGGCCAGGTCCGGATCACCAAGGAAACTCAGACATCATGAAGTTCTTGCAACAACCGAAGGCCGTGCTGGCCGTGGCGTTTGCCTGTGTCATCGCCTTCATGGGCATCGGGCTGGTCGATCCCATCCTGAAGCCCATTGCGGATTCGCTGGGGGCGACGCCCTCGCAAACGTCCCTGCTGTTCACCAGCTACATGGCCATCATGGGCCTGGCCATGTTGATCACCAGCGCGGTATCCAGTCGTTTCGGAGTCAAACGCACGCTGTTGCTCGGGCTGCTTGTCATCATCGTCGGCGCCGGGCTGGCGGGCATGTCGAATTCGATCGGTGAAATCGTGGCCTATCGTGCGGTCTGGGGCCTGGGCAATGCGCTGTTCGTGGCGACCGCACTGGCGGCGATCGTCAACGCTTCCAGCGGTTCGGTGCGTGATTCCGTCATTTTTTACGAAGCGGCTCTGGGGGTGGGCATTGCCGCCGGTCCGCTGATCGGCGGTGCGCTGGGTGCGATTTCCTGGCGGGGGCCGTTCTTTGGCGTGTCGGTGCTGATGGCCATCGCGTTTGTGGTGACGGCCGTGCTGCTGCCTCCCTTTGCCAGGATGCGCGAGCCCAGCTCGCTGCGCGATCCGTTCCGGGCCCTGGCGCATCCCGGCCTGCTGGGTGTGGCCATTACGGCCTTGCTGTACAACTTTGGCTTTTTCACCCTGCTGGCCTACACGCCATTCCCGCTGGACATGGGTGCGCAGCAGGTCGGCCTGATCTTCTTTGGCTGGGGCGTGATGCTGGCTTTCGCTTCGGTCATTCTGGCGCCCCGCTTGCAGCGCACCTTTGGCACCTTGCCGTCGATCGTCATCGCGCTGACCGGGTTTGCACTGGTGCTGCTCATGATGGCGATCTGGACCGACCATAAGGCCGTGCTGGTGGTGGGTGTGGTGGTGGCCGGACTGTTCCTGGGCATCAACAACACGCTGGTCACAGAGACGGTGATGAAGGCTGCGCCGGTCGAACGGGGTGTGGCTTCCGCCGCCTACAGCTTTGTGCGCTTCAGCGGCGGCGCGGTGGCACCCTGGCTGGCGGGCCATCTGGGTGAAACCATCAACGACCACGCGCCCTATTGGCTGGGTGCAGCCGCCGTGCTGGCCGGTGTCGTGGTGCTGCTGGTCAGCCGGCGTCACCTGCGCCACATCGACGAGTCGCAGGCGGTGCTGCTTCAATCGTCCGGCAGCCCCGGACAAGGGACGATCACTGCGGCCACCGCCAAGACTTGAAGAATTGAAGACGCACGGTCGCGGTGGCGCAACGGCGCGCGCAGCGGCACCGTGCGCACTGCGGGGCCGCGGCCCGAACGGCTATAATTCCCATTTCCCGCTCTGCCCGGCGAACCCGGGCAAGTATCCGACATGACCAAATACGTATTCGTCACGGGAGGGGTCGTATCCTCTCTGGGCAAGGGCATTGCGGCGGCCTCCCTGGCCGCCATTCTGGAATCCCGCGGGCTGCGGGTCACGATGCTGAAGCTCGATCCCTACATCAACGTGGATCCCGGCACCATGAGCCCCTTCCAGCATGGCGAGGTCTTTGTCACCGAAGACGGGGCCGAGACCGACTTGGATCTGGGGCACTATGAACGCTTTGTGTCCACCCGGATGCACAAGGTCAATAATTTCACCACCGGACAGATCTACGAATCGGTCCTGCGCAAGGAACGACGGGGCGATTACCTGGGCAAGACCGTCCAGGTCATTCCGCACATCACCAACGAAATCCAGGATTTCATCGTGCGTGGCGCCGAAGCGGCCTGGAACGGTCAGGCGGATGTGGCCATCGTCGAAATCGGCGGCACGGTGGGCGACATCGAATCGCTGCCGTTCCTGGAAGCCGTACGGCAGATGAGCCTGCGCCTGGGGCGCAACCAGTGCGCCTTCATTCATCTGACCCTGGTCCCGTTCATCGCGTCGGCGGGCGAACTCAAAACCAAGCCGACCCAGCACTCGGTGCAGAAATTGCGCGAAATCGGCATCTACCCGAATGCACTGCTGTGCCGCGCAGACCGTCCGATTCCCGAGGACGAGCGCGCCAAGATTTCATTGTTTTCAAATGTGCCGCTGGATGCCGTGATTTCGGTCTGGGACGCGGATTCCATCTACAAGATCCCTGCCATGCTGCATCAGCAGGGGCTGGACAGTCTGGTGTGCGACGCGCTGGCCATCACGCCGCCTCCGGCGGATCTGACGATCTGGGACCGGCTGGTGCATGATCTGGAAAATCCCCGCGAGTCCGTCACCATCGGCATGGTGGGCAAGTATGTCGACCTGACCGAATCCTACAAATCCCTGTCGGAAGCCCTGGTCCACGCCGGCATCCACACGCACTCGCGCGTGCGCATCGAATACATCGACTCCGAGGAAATCGAGGCGCACGGTACGGGCTGCCTGGCCGGGCTGGATGCCATCCTGGTGCCGGGCGGCTTCGGCAAGCGCGGCACCGAGGGCAAGATCCGCGCCATCCGCCATGCGCGTGAACACGGCATTCCGTATCTGGGCATCTGCCTGGGCATGCAACTGGCCGTGGTGGAATTTGCGCGTCATGTGGCCGGGCTGGGTGGTGCCAACAGCACGGAATTCGATCCGTCCGCGGCCCACCCGGTGGTGGCGCTGATTACGGAATGGCAAGACCGGGAGGGCAGGATCGAACGACGCGATGCCTCGTCCGATCTGGGCGGCACGATGCGCAAGGGTGCGCAGCGCTGCCCCGTCAAGCCGGGCACGCGTGCCTACGAAATCTATGGCCCCGAGGTCAACGAGCGCCATCGCCACCGCTACGAAGTCAACAACGTCTACGTCAACCGCCTCGAGCAGTCGGGCCTGGTCATCAGTGCGCGCACGCCCACGGAAAATCTGCCAGAAATCATGGAGATCCCCAGCCATCCCTGGTTCATGGGTGTGCAGTTCCATCCGGAATTCACCTCCACACCGCGCGATGGCCACCCGCTGTTCATCAGCTACGTCCGGGCGGCGCTGGCGCACCAGCAGCGCCAGGCCAGCCTGCCCCTGGAGGCCTCATGAAATTGTGCGATTTTCCTGTCGGGCTCGAGCACCCGCTGTTCCTGATTGCCGGCCCCTGCGTCATCGAGTCGCGCGAACTGGCCTTTGAAACCGCCGCCTTCCTGCAGGAACTGACCCGGGACCTGGGCATCCCCTTCATCTACAAAAGCTCCTTCGACAAGGCCAATCGCAGTTCGGGCCAGTCCTTTCGCGGCCCGGGCATGGACCGGGGCCTGGCCATCCTGGACGATGTGCGCACCCGGCTGGGGGTGCCCATCCTGACCGACGTGCACGAGACCGCCCAGGTGCCCGAGGTGGCCGCCGTCGTCGACGTGCTCCAGACGCCGGCTTTTCTGTGCCGCCAGACGGATTTCATCCAGGCATGCGCGGCGACGCTCAAGCCCGTGAACATCAAGAAAGGCCAGTTCCTGGCGCCCGACGACATGCGCCAGGTGGTGGCCAAGGCCCGTGCCGCTGCGATCGAGGCTGGCGGGGATGGGCAGAACATTCTGGTGTGCGAGCGCGGCGCGTCGTTTGGCTACCACAATCTGGTGTCCGACATGCGCTCGCTGGCCATCATGCGCGACACCGGGTGTCCGGTGGTGTTCGACGCCACGCATTCGGTGCAGTTGCCCGGCGGGCAGGGCACCCGGTCAGGCGGCCAGCGGGAATTCGTTCCCGTGCTGGCCCGGGCCGCGGTGGCGGCCGGTGTGGCCGGGATTTTCATGGAAACGCATCCGAACCCGGATCAGGCGCTGTCGGACGGGCCCAACGCCGTGCCCATGGACCAGATGCGCAGTTTGCTGGAAACCCTGGTGGAACTGGATCGCTGCGTCAAGCACAGCGGCGTGCTGCAGCACGGCCTGTGAGCCGCGCGCAGGCGCACGACAGGCGTCAGCCGCGCGCAGGTCATGCGGATCGCAGGGCAGTCCGGCGTCTGTGCAAGACCCGCTGTGGCGCCGGGTACAATACCGGGATATCTTTCCATTGACCCCACCATCACGTCAGGACTGTCAGACCATGAGTGCAATCGTAGATATCATCGGACGCGAGATTCTGGATTCGCGCGGCAACCCCACGGTAGAGTGTGATGTGCTGCTCGAGTCGGGTGCGATGGGGCGGGCTGCCGTGCCCTCCGGGGCTTCCACGGGCTCGCGCGAGGCCGTCGAACTGCGTGATGGCGACCAGGCCCGCTATCTGGGCAAGGGCGTGCTGCACGCAGTGGAGCATGTCAACACGGAAATCTCCGAGGCCCTGATGGGCCTGGATGCGCAGGAACAGACCTTCATCGATCACACCCTGATCGACCTGGACGGCACCGAGGACAAGAGCCGCCTGGGTGCCAACGCCATTCTGGCCGCCAGCATGGCAGTGGCGCGTGCGGCTGCCGATGACGCGGGCCTGTCCCTGTATCGCTATTTCGGTGGCAGCGGACCGATGCAGATGCCGGTGCCCATGATGAATGTCATCAATGGCGGGGCGCACGCCAACAATACCCTGGATCTGCAGGAATTCATGATCCTGCCGGTGGGTGCGGCCAGCTTTCGCGAAGCACTGCGCATGGGTGCGGAAATTTTTCATGCGTTGAAAAAGATCATCGGGTCACAGGGCATGCCCACGGCCGTGGGCGACGAGGGCGGCTTTGCCCCGAACGTCGCCAACCACGAGGCCGCCATCGCCCTCATCCTGAAGGCCATCACCGAGGCTGGCTACGAGGCCGGATCCCAGGTGCTGCTGGGTCTGGATTGCGCCAGTTCCGAATTCTATCGCGATGGCAAATATCATTTGGCGGGTGAAGGCGGCATCGCGCTCAGTTCTCAGGATTTCGCCAATCTGCTGGCCTCCTGGTGTGACAAATACCCGATCGTCTCGATCGAGGACGGCATGGCCGAGGACGACTGGGAAGGCTGGCGCATCCTGACGGAACAGCTGGGCCGCAAGGTGCAACTCGTGGGTGACGATCTCTTTGTCACGAACACCAAGATCCTGAAAAAGGGCATCGAACAGGGTATTGCGAATTCGATCCTCATCAAGATCAACCAGATCGGCACCCTGTCGGAAACCTTTGCCGCCATCGAAATGGCCAAGCGCCATGGTTACACCGCGGTGATATCCCACCGCTCGGGCGAAACGGAAGATTCCACGATCGCCGACATCGCGGTGGCCACCAATGTCATGCAGATCAAGACCGGGTCGTTGTCACGCTCCGATCGCATGGCCAAATACAATCAGCTGCTGCGCATCGAAGAAGAACTGGCCGAGGTCGCATCCTACCCCGGTGTGTCGGCCTTCTACAATCTGCGCTGATCCGCCGGCTGCCGCGCCATGCGCCTGCTCGGCCTGGTCCTGCTGGCCCTGATTCTGGCCACCCAGTACCCGCTGTGGTGGGGCAAGGGCGGCTGGCTGAGCCTGCGTGACCTGCAGGCGCAGGTGGATTCCGAAACCGAGAAAAACCAGGCACTCATGGCGCGCAACAATGCCTTGCAGGCCGAGGTCCAGGATCTCAAGACGGGGATTTCCGCGGTCGAGGAACGCGCCCGCAGCGAGCTCAACATGATTCGCGAAGGCGAATACTTTGTTCAGGTCCTGCCCGGGCCCACGGATCCGGCGCAGGCCGCGGATCAGCCGCAGCGCGCGGCGCGCTGACAGGACGGTCGCTGTCGCCGACCAGGCGAAGGCGGCCCGTCTCCCGTCTCCCGTCTCCCGTCTCCCGTCTCCCGTCTCCCGTCTCCCGTCTCACGTCTCCCGTATCGCGGATTGCAGGCTCATGCAGCCGGTTCGCACATCAGGCCGTCGGGGTCTTCATCGGGCGGATCGGGGCGGTCGGGCGGCTGCGGGTTCTGTGCGGCCGGGTCATTGCGTGGCGCCGCGTCTGCGCGCGGCGCACCGGCCTCATCGCCTGTCCGGGCGGGTGGCGTGCCTTCTGCTGCAGGGTCCGGTGCGAAAGAGTCTGTGTGGCCCGGTGCGGCCCGCGAACCGGATCCTGCCGAACGATCCCCCGGTTGCGCAGGCGTGAAGGCATCGGCCGGGGCGACGTCGTAGGTGATTCTGCCGTCCGGCAGAGGCGGCCAGGCGGATGGATCGGACTGCATGGTCACGACGACTCGGCGGCGAAAGGGCAGATAGCCTGCCGCCATGATGCGGGCCTGCGCGGCATCCGTCGACAGGGGGGCCAGGGCCCGGATCAGCGCGGCCAGACCTGGCAGCATGGGGCGGTGGGGCCACAGCAGATCCATCGTCAAGGTGTTGGCTTCGTAAATCGTGTGACCGGAGCGTGGCCCGCGCCCTTGCGGCCAGCCCTGCGCCAGCCGGCGCGCGTGCTGCAGGGCCTGGTAGTCGTTGCGGATCGACGCTTGCCCCGGGGCGGCGCGCGGTGCGACCAGTGCAGCGTCGGCATGGTCCAGAAAGGCGGCGGGAGCGGGTTGGCGGATCCCGATGTGCCAGGGCAGACCCAGTGCCTGCCGGCGCTGTCGCAGCGCCCGGGTGGCGGCTGCGGGTCCGGGATAGGCCATGCGCAGGCCCTGTTCGAAGGCCGTTGCGATCGCTGCAGGACGCGCCTGGCGCGTGGCGCCCACGCGCGCCGCGTCCATGAGCGCCAGGCTGAGCACCTGGCGCAGGCTCATCCAGTGGGTCAGTTCGACGCCGCCCAGGCCCAGCATCAGGATGGGGACGGCCGTGACCAGGAATCCGGCCATCCCGGCACCGCGTTGTGGGCGCCAGCGCAGTGACCCGGTTCGCTTGCGCCAGCGCCCGGAGACGGGCGCTGCCCGGCCTGTGCGGGAGGGCGGGCCGGGAGTGCGGGCTGGCCACGGAGCGCACCACCGAGGCGCACACCAGGATGCGGGAGGGCAAGGACTGAACATGTCATGCAGTGTGCAGCCTTCACTCTGGCGCGGGTACTCTGATTATTCCCTTGGGACATTTACGCCAGTCCGGGCACCCGCGCGTTCGCGGGCCGGCGTTCCAGTCTGGCGCTTGACGGCACGGTCACGCCTGGCCAGGGGGTTTCTGCCGGGAGCACCGCGCGTGTCAGTGCATCGAGCTGGAGCCGGGAACCCGCGAATGGTCGGGAAAATCCGTGAACAACTGGGCGCAGTCCACGGAGTCGAAGTCGTAGGACTTGCCGCAGAAATTGCAGGTGATGTGCACATGGCCCTGTTGCGCAAGAATGTCCTCGATCTCGGGACGCCCCAGCGTGCGCAGCATCCCGGCCACCCGTGCGCGGCTGCAGGGGCAGTGCCAGCGCACGTCGTTGGCGGGAAAGGCCAGCAGGTCGTCGTCCCGGAACAAGCGGTCGATGAGAATGTCCGATTGGACGCTGAGCAGTTCGTGGCGTTGCAGCGTGCTGGCCAGCGTCAGGCAATGGGACCAGGTGTCGTCGACCGGAGCCGCTTGCGCCGGGGAGTCGTCCGCGGACGCAGCGCCCGGCATGCGTTGCAGCAGCAGACCGGCACAGTATTGGCCGTCGGCAGCCAGCCACAGATGGGTGTCCAGTTGCTCGGAACGCTTCATGTAATGTTCCAGGGCGGCGGCCACCGTCTCGCCTTCCAGGGGGACGATGCCCTGGTAAGTGGTTGAACCCTCGTGTTTGGCGGCGGGGTCCAGCAGGACCGTGAAGCGGCCCTTGCCATCGGCATTGAGCAGACTCTGCAGCGTGGCGTCTGCGGACAATGGGCCGCTGTCATCGCGCAACTGGGCGGTGGCACGCAGTTCCAGTCCCGCGGTGCACTCCACCAGGATGAGCCGGACCGGGCCATTGCCCTGAAGCTGCAGGACGACGGAGCCATTGAATTTGATGTTGCCAGCCAGCAGCACACTGGCAGCCGCCAGTTCCCCCAGCAACTGGACCACGGCGGGGGGCAGATCCTGGTGTGCCAGACCCGTCTGCCAGGCCTTGGTCAGGCGCAGGGTCTGGATGCGGGTGCTGTGGTCGGTGGTCAGGTATTTCTTCAGAGTGTCGCTCATGGCAATTCATCACGGGAGTCAGGGGATGCAGGGCGGCAGGGCGCGCTCAGTGCCCACCGGGCAGCTTGCACGCCATCGCCGGCCGCGTGGCGAGGCCGGCGCCTGTTGCGTCGTGCTGCGGGTGTCACGGTGTTGCGGACTTCGTGTCGCGCAGTTCCGTGCCGAGCAGCCTGTCATGCAGAAATTGTCCCTGGGGATCAAACCAGGTCCAGACAAAAATCGAAAAAGGCGCGAAGACGATGAGCAGATCCAGCGCAGCCCAGCCCACTGCCCGGGAAAGGCTGCCTATGGCCAGTGCGCTCAGCAGCGGCAGGGGCCATAAAAGAATATAGCGCAGCATCATGCGCGTCCAGCGCAGGGGCTGCCCGCCGCGGTCGGTCAGGCGAATGTTCCAGGTTTTCATGGGCAAGGTCTGGCCGCTGTGGCGCCAGGACGCCAGAAAATAGCAAGCGACCGCCAGAAACAGGAACGCCTGGCGGGCATGGCGCAAAGTCAGGCCGCTGCGGCTCTGGCTGAGGGTGTCAAACAGGTAACCGGCCAGGAAGACCACGCCAAACAGCAACACACCCTCGTACACCATGCAGGCGAAGCGGCGCAGGCGCGAAGGCGCGACGGGAACGGTGAAGACGGTGTCGGGCATGATGAAACGCGGGCTTTCCAACCCGTCATTATTGCCCAGAAATGCGAAGGCCGCCCATGGCGGGCGGCCCCGGGATCCGGACGGCGAGATCAGTGCGCGGGACGGATCGACTGATGCGTGCGGCCCGCGGGTGTCTTGAAAACACTGACAAGCTTGTGGAACAGGCGCTTGATGGCGCGATCCAGCGCATATTGCTGCTGGGATTCGATGGCCTCTTGCAGGAGTTGACGTTCCAGATCATCGGTCAGACGGATGTCGATATTTCGCAGTGTTTTCATGGCAAGCCTCGTTGCTTCAGAAAGAGCGTTTCGCTCGGATTGCCTCTATTATAGGGTTAACCCTAAGTACAATGCAAGGCGTGTCTTGTCTTCTCCCGACAGGTTGTTGCCTGCATCTGACACGGGATGATCCGCAAGCGGCAGGCCGTCAGGCCTTGTCCCGATAGCTGGACGACACCAGCTCGAACTGGAACAGGCGGCAATCCAGCGCACCATTGCGCAGCGGATGGCGGCGATGTGCCTTCAGGCGCAATCGGCCTGGCAGATCCAGGTCGCTGCTGATGATGCTCAATTGCCAGCCGCCGTAGTGCTGCTTGAGATGTGTTGCCCATTCCGACCACAGCGTGGCGTCGTCGTCCGACAGGCGTTCACCGTACGGCGGATTGGTGACGATCCAGCCCTGTTCGGCGGGCGGAGGCATGTGCCGGACGTCGCAGACCTCGAAGCGGATGGCTTCCGGGCTCAGGTGGGCCCGTTCGGCATTGGCGCGAGCCGCCGTGATCGCCTGCGGATCGTTGTCGCTGCCCACCAGTGGCTGGTCCAGCCGTGGCGCGATGCGGCTGCGGGCGTCTTCCTTCAGATCACGCCAGAGCCGGGCGTCGTGGGGCCGCAGGCGCTCGAAACCGAACGGTCGCCAGATGCCTGCGGGTACGCCCAGCGCGATCCAGGCGGCTTCGATCAGGAGGGTGCCGCTGCCACAGAAGGGATCCAGCAGTGCAGCTGCCGGGGTCCAGCCGGACAGCGCCAGCAGGCCGGCAGCCAGATTCTCGCGCAAGGGGGCTTCGCCCTTGTCCAGTCGCCAGCCGCGCTTGAACAGGGATTCTCCGGACACGTCCAGGTACAGGGTGGCGTGCTCTGCATCCAGGAACAGGTGCACGCGTGCGTCCGGACGCACCGTGTCGATGTCGGGCCGCGCGCCCTCGCGCTCGCGCAGGCGGTCACAGATGCCATCCTTGGCGCGCAGATTGCAGTACTGCAGGCTGTGCATGGGGCTGCGAACGGCCGACGTGTCCACGCGCAGTGAATGTTCCGGCCCGAACCAGCGCTCCCATTCGGTCTGACGCGCCAGCTCGAGAATGTCGTCCTCGGTGCGAACTTCAGCGTGGGCGACCTGCACCAGAATGCGTGTGGCCAGCCGGGAGTACAGGTTGGCACGCAGCACGCCCGGCCAGTCTGCCTGAAAATGGCAGCCGGCACGTCCGGCCCGCACCGATGCGTACCCCAGCGCCTGCAGTTCCAGCGCCAGCGCGGCTTCCAGGCCGTGCGGACAGGGTGCGAAGACGGCGAAGGTTTCCGTGATGCGGGGCGTGCGCGGCCGGCGCTGGATGCGGGGCTCGGTCCGGGCCTCATTGGCGCGAGCTGCCGGGCGTGTGTCAGGCCGATCACCGGGCCGGTTCCCGTGTGGACGCGCGCCAGAGGTGTCTGTCTCTGGCGCGTCGTCTGGCCGGGTCTGGCGCGCATAGTCCTGCAGCGCCGCCTGGCGCGCACGCGCCCCCGAGCGCTTGCGCGGCTTTTCTCCGGGGTCGGGGAGCGTCCGGGCAGGCACCTTTTTCAGGCTCAGGGTCTTGCGCTTCGTGGAATCGTTCATCGGGGCTCAGAAAGGTTTGACGACCACCAGGATCAGGATCAGCAGCAGCAGCACGACCGGAATTTCATTGAACCAGCGGAAGTAGCGATCGGAGTGCCGGTTGGCACCGGCAGCAAACGCCTGCAGGTGCTGGCGGCAGGCCAGGTGAAAGCCGATCAGGACCAGCACGGCCAGCAGCTTGGCATGCAGCCAGCCCTGGCCCCGGCCGATGCCATAGCCCAGCCAGAGCCATACGCCCAGCGCCAGGGCCAGCACCCCCAATGGCGTCATGAACCGGTACAGTCGCCGGGCCATGCCCAGCAGGACGGCGCGGCTTGCGGGATCGTCCACCTGGGCCAGGTTGACATAGATGCGTGGCAGATAGAACAGACCCGCGAACCAGGAGGTCACGAACAGGATGTGTGCCGTCTTGACCCAGAGCATGATGGATTCCTTGTACGCTGCGCGCGTGTTGCCGTGTTGCCGTGTTGCCGTGTTGCCGTGATGCCGTGTCGAAGTGCGTCGGATGCGGCGTCAGCCGCGCAACTGGCCTTCGCCCGTCAGAACCCATTTCTGCATGGTCAGCCCTTCCAGGCCGACCGGGCCGCGTGCATGCAGGCGGTTTGTGGAGATGCCGATTTCCGCCCCCAGACCATACTCGAAGCCATCGGCAAAGCAGGTCGGCAGATTGACGTAGACAGAACTGGAATCGACCTCACGCTGGAAGCGTTGCGCCGCCGCCAGGTCTTCGGTCAGGATGGATTCGGTATGCTCGGAACTGTAGCGGGCGATGTGATTCATGGCTTCGTCCAGCGAATCCACCACGCGCACGGCCAGGATGGGTGCCAGGTATTCGGTGGCCCAGTCGGCCTCGGTGGCTGCAACCGATCCGGGCAGCCAGGCGGCGGCCCGCGGGCAGGCGCGCAGTTCGACGCCCAGGGCCTGGAATCGGGCCGCAGCCCGCGGCAACCACTGTGCGGCCACGTCCGCATGCACCAGCAAGGTTTCCATCGCGCCGCAGATGCCGAAGCGATAGCTTTTGGCATTGACGACAATGTCCAGTGCGCGTTCCAGGTCGGCCGCGCGGTCGACGTAGATGTGACAATTGCCATCCAGGTGCTTGATCAGGGGAACGCGCGACTCGGCGGCCAGGCGGGCGATCAGACCTTTGCCGCCGCGCGGGATGATCACGTCGATGTATTCGGTCAGGGTGATCATTTCACCCACGGCACGGCGGTCGGTCGTGTTCACGACCTGCACGGCGTGCGCGGGCAGGCTGGCCGCCTGCAGGCCGGCCTGAATGATGGTGCCCAGGGCCCGATTGGAATGGAAGGCCTCGCTGCCGCCGCGCAGGATGGTGGCGTTGCCGGACTTCAGGCACAAGGCCGCGGCGTCGATGGTGACGTTCGGGCGGGACTCGTAGATGATGCCGATGACACCCAGCGGCACACGCATGCGGGCCACCCGCATGCCGTTGGGGCGCACACTGGTTTCACTGAGACTGCCGATCGGGTCGGGCATGGCGGCTATCTGCGCGAGGCCCAGGGCCATCGTCTCCAGCGCCTTGTCGGACAGGCGCAGGCGATCCAGCAGCGCGGCATCCAGGCCGCGTCGGGTTGCTGCGTCCAGGTCGCGGGTATTTTCCGCCTGCAGCCAGGCACGCTGGCTGCGCAGGCCGTCGGCCATGGCCAGCAGGGCCGATGCCTTGGCGGCGCCCGAGGTCGTGCGCAGGCTGCGGGCCGCCTGGCGCGCCTGCTGCCCCAGGGTCTGTATTGAAAAATTGCTCATGTGTTCGTCCATGCGGTGTCCGTGATGAAAAGCCGGCTGCGATTTGCAGGTGCCTGTTCAGGATGTCGGCCTGTTCAGGATGCTGCCGTGCCGGCCGTCGCGATGCGCATGACCAGCCGGGCCAGTTCATCCCAGGGGTCCGGCAGGCGCCCTTTGGCCGGGATGCCCTTGATGATGCGATCGATGTCATGCGCATGGCGCAGTGCGGGTGGCCAGACGCCCGCTGGCACCCGCCCCAGCGCCTCGCGCAGCAGCCGTTCGCGTGCGCCGAAGACCCGTTGCGCGCGCAGGGCCGAAGCCAGACTGCCGGGGTCCGAGGTGGCCAGGCGCGCCAGGATGCGGATCTCCTCGCCCACCGCCCAGAGGACCAGCAAGAGGGCTTCGCCTTCGGCATGCAGCCCCTGGAGCACGGTCAGCGCACGGTCTGCCTGGCCAAGCAGCATGGCATCACGCAAATCATAGAGATTGTAGCGGGCCACGTTCAGCACCGCTGCCTGCACGTGCTGCAGCGTCAGCACGCCGGCCGGGTGCAGCAGGGCAAGTTTTTGAATTTCCTGGTGTGCTGCCAGCAGGTTGCCCTCGACCTTGTCGGCCAGCCACGCCAGCGTTTCATCGTCCGCCGTCTGCTGCTGGCGTTCGAGTCGGCCGGCGATCCAGCCAGGCAAGGCGGCGCGCTGGATGGTCGGAATGTCCACCCAGGTGGCCTGGCTTCTCAGTGCCTGAACCCATTTGCTTTGCTGGGTGGCACGATCCAGGGCTGGCAGGCGGATCAGAATGCGCACATCGGGCAGGCGTTCTCCCGCCACCATGGCTGCCAGCTTTTGCAAGGTGTCGGCGCCTGTCTTGCCGGGTTTGCCGGTGGGCAGGCTGATCTCGAGCAGGCGCATGTCGCCAAACAGGGAGGTGTTGCGCGCGGCCGCCAGTGCGCCGCCCCAGTCGCTGCGCGCGTCCAGCACCAGGTGGGTGCGTTCGGTGCATCCCAGGCGGATGGCGGCCGCCCGACAGGCATCCGCCGTTTCGGTCAGCAGCAGGATTTCGTCGCCCGACAGCACGGTGCAGGGGGCCAATTCACGCGCCGTGGCAAGCTGCCCGATCAGGCGATTGAAGTCTGGCGCACGCACAGCCATGGTTCAGGGGAACAGTCTGGGCTGCACCCGGTCGGTGCCTTGTCCGGAGCGCTCGATGGCGTCACCGGGCATGGGGACGATCGGGCGCTCGTCGGCATTGTGATATGCGGCCTGTACCTCGGGTGCACTGATGCGGCGCAGGATCCGGTCGACCAGGTCGTTTCGCATGGAGGCGAAATTGCGGCTGATCTCGCTTTCCTTGGCCTGGACGATGCGTTCGTTGTAGGGGATTTCGCGGATGCTGTGCAGAGTCGTGGGTGCCAGCAGCACATGCCCGAAGCGGTCCAGCAGCTCAAATCGGAAGTCCAGATTCAGCTGGTATTCCTCGACGCGGCCCTCGGCGTCGATGGACACCTGGCGCAGGCTCTGGTCGTCCGATATCTGATGCAGATAGACATCGGCTTCGGTGCGGCGGTCCGTCAGGCGGGTGTCCGGAGAACTGGCTTCGATGGCGCGCCGCAAGCGTGCGCCAAATTCCGAATCCAGATCGATATTGGTATAGATGGACTGGAAGGGCAGGGGCGTGGTCCCCTTCAGATGAAAGCCGCAGGCGCCCAGCAGCAGCAGGCAGGCGGCCGCCACGTACAGGCGCAGGATGCGAACACGGGGCATGAAAGGGGTCATGGACCTCATCCGACAACGTTGACCAGGCGGCCTGGTACGACCACGATGCGTTTCGGGTCGCGGCCTTCGAGGAACCGGCCGACCGCTTCATGGCGGCGGGCCAGCGTTTCGATTGCGGGTCTGTCGGCTTCCTGAGGCACGCTGAGCTGCCCGCGAACCTTGCCATTGACCTGCAGCACCAGTTCCACCGTGTCGGCGCGCAGCGCCGCGTCGTCCACCTGGGGCCAGGGGGCATCCAGCAGATCGCCCAGCGCGTCTGCCAGGCCCAGTTCGCGCCACAGCTGCCAGGTGATGTGCGGCACGACAGGATACAGCACCCGCAGCAGGATGGAGACCGATTCGGCCACCGCGGGGCCGCCCGCGCCGGCCTGTGTGCTGGCTTCCAGCGTATTGAGCATCTTCATGGCGGTGGAGACCACCGTGTTGTACTGGATGCGCTGGTAGTCGTAGTCGGCCAGCCTGAGCAGGCCGTGGATCTGCCGGCGCAGCGTCGCGGCGGGCTCGTCTGGCTGGCTCCAGTCGGCCGGCAGCACGCAATGCTGGTGGATGTCGGCCTGGTGCGCCTGGCAGAAGGCCCACAGACGCCGCAGGAACCGGTGGGCTCCCTCGACGCCCGAGTCCGACCATTCCAGGGTTTGTTCCGGAGGGCTGGCGAACATGATGAACAGCCGGGCGGTATCGGCACCCAGGCTGTCGATCAGGGATTGCGGGTCGACGCCGTTGTTCTTCGACTTGGACATGGTGCCGATTCCGCCGTAATCCACGGCGGAGCCGTCGGATTTCAGGCGAGCACCGATGATGGCTCCCTTGTCGTCGGTGATGTTTTCGACCTGTTCCGGCCAGAAGTATTCGATCCCGCCGCGCGCGTTGCGGCGCGAATAGATGTGGTTCAGCACCATGCCCTGGCACAGCAGCCGGGTGAATGGCTCGGAGAATTTCAGCAGGCCCAGATCGCGCATGACCCGCGTCCAGAAACGGGCGTACAGCAGGTGCAGCACGGCGTGTTCGATACCCCCGATGTACTGGTCCATGGGCATCCAGTAATCGTTGCGGGCATCCACCATGGCCTGGTCGTTGCCGGGCGAGGTATAGCGCATGAAATACCAGGACGAGTCGACGAAGGTGTCCATGGTGTCGGTTTCGCGCCGGGCCGGCTTGCCGCACTGGGGGCAGTGACACGAGAGGAAGGTTTCATTCCTGGCCAGCGGGTTGCCGGTGCCATCGGGCACGAGGTCTTCGGGCAGCACGACGGGCAGGTCCTTTTCTGGAACCGGCACCGCGCCGCAGTCGGCGCAGTGGATGATGGGAATCGGTGTGCCCCAGTAGCGCTGGCGGGAAATGCCCCAGTCGCGCAGGCGCCAGGTCGTGCGGGCTTCACCCAGGCCCATGGCCTGCAGGTCGTCGCCCACCGCCTGGATGGCCTGGGCGGTGCTCAGGCCGTCATACTTGCCGGATTGGATGGTGTGGCCGATGTCCTTGTCGGCGTACCAGTCTTGCCAGGTCTGGTCCGACCAGGTCTTGCCGTCAGCCGCGATGACCTGGCGGATGGGCAGGCCATACTTCAGGGCAAAGGCGAAGTCGCGCTCGTCGTGGGCGGGCACGCCCATGACGGCGCCGTCGCCGTAGCTCATGAGAACGTAATTGCCGACCCAGACGGGGACGGGTTCCCCCGTGAGCGGGTGCGTGACGCTCAGCCCGGTGGGCAGGCCTTCCTTTTCGCGCACGGCCAGTTCGGCCTCGGTGGTGCCACCCTGCCGGCAGGTTTCGATGAAGGCGGCCAGGGCCGGGTTGTTGCGGGCAGCATGGGTGGCCAGGGGGTGTTCGGGCGCCACGGCGCAGAATGTGACACCCATGATGGTGTCGGCGCGCGTGGTGAATACGTGCATCAGGCCGTCCTGGATCAGCTGGCCGTCTGCGTCCCGGATGTCGTGGCGGAAGGCGAAGCGCACGCCCTGGCTGCGGCCGATCCAGTTTTCCTGCATCAGGCGCACGCGTTCGGGCCAGCCGGGCAGGCCGTCTTCCAGGGTGTCGAGCAGTTCGTCGGCATAGTCGGTGATGCGCAGGTAATAGCCGGGGATTTCACGCTTTTCAACGAGGGCGCCGGAGCGCCAGCCGCGGCCGTCGATCACCTGTTCGTTGGCCAGCACGGTCTGGTCGGCGGGATCCCAGTTGACGATCTGGGTCTTGCGGTAGGCGATGCCTTTTTCCAGCATCTTCAGAAACAGCCATTGTTCCATTTGTAGTAGGACGGGTCGCAGGCGCACATTTCGCGCGACCAGTCGATCGCCAGCCCCATCGCCTGCATCTGCTTTTTCATGGTGGCGATGTTGTCATACGTCCATTTTGCCGGGGGCAGGCCGGATTTCATGGCGGCATTTTCGGCGGGCATGCCGAAGGCGTCCCAACCCATGGGCATGAGGACGTTGAAGCCGCGCATGCGCAGCTGGCGGGTCATCATGTCGTTGATGGTGTAGTTGCGTACGTGACCCATGTGCAGTTTGCCGCTGGGGTAGGGCAGCATGGAGCAGGCATAGAATTTCGGCTTGGGCGAGCCATCGGCGCGGGTGGCGTGTTCGGTGACGCGGTAGACGTCACCCTGGCGCCAGTTGGCTTGGGCGTCGGATTCGACCTGGTGGGGGTTGTAGCGTTCCTGCATGGATCTGTCTGGGCGGTGGATGGAGACGATGGGCAAGCCTGACATTATAGAGGGTGCTCGGGGTCGTGCGGGTGACGACTCGGGGTCGTGCGGGTCACGGGTGAGCAGTTGGCGGGATGGGGTTTGCGGGGTTGCGGTTTGCAGGGTTGCGGTTTGCGGGGTTGGGGGTTTGCGGGGTTGTGATTTGCAGGGTTGCGGTTTGCAGCATGCTCGGTCGGGCCATGGGGTGTGCCGGCGCGCAGCTCGCCCGGTTCCGGCTCCGCCGGAACTGCCCGGACGCCAGACCGGCAGCGGGGCGCTCGCCGAACTCGCGGGGCGATCCGTCCGCAGACGGATCGCAAGCGTCCCGCTCAGACAGCGGCTCGCTTGTCCCCCGCTGCCGGTCTTCTGTCCGGCGGGCTCGAACAGCGCGCCGGCACACCCCATGGCCCGGCCTCGGGGCTGGTTTGCGGTGACGGGGAAAAACGTAGGGAAAAAGCTGGCTTGCGGTGGCGGGAAAAAGCGTAGGGAAAAAGCTCGTTTGCGGTGGCGGGAAAAACGTAGGGAAAAAGCTCGTTTGCGGTGGCGGGAAAAAATGCAAGGATAAAGTTGGCTTGCGGTGGCAGGGCAAAAAAATCCCCACGTTTTGGCGTGGGGATTTGTGAAACCGGTGAGACGGTCCGGAAGAGGCGGGCCGGACTATCTGAGCTTGGTTTCCTTGTAGTCGACGTGCTTGCGTGCGACCGGGTCGAATTTTTTGATCAGCATTTTTTCCGGCATGTTGCGCTTGTTTTTGGTGGTCGTGTAGAAGTGACCCGTGCCGGCCGTGGATTCGAGCTTGATTTTCTCGCGAGTGCCTTTTGCCATGATGTACTCCTGGGATGCGCGGCCGATCAGGCCAGTTGGCCGCGGGCACGCAAGTCGGCCAGCACGGTTTCGATGCCGAGCTTGTCGATGGTGCGCAGGGCCTTGGTGGATACGCGCAGGCGCACCCAGCGGTTTTCGGATTCCACCCAGAACCGGCGCGATTGCAGGTTGGGCAGGAAGCGACGCTTGGTCTTGTTGTTAGCGTGCGAGACGTTGTTGCCCACCATTGGGCCTTTGCCGGTTACTTGGCATATGCGTGCCATGGTCCCACCTCTATATGTATATCAGTAAAGCCAAGCATTCTAAACTGAAAAGCTCGGGTAGATCAAGGGCCTTGACAAGCCTGTGTTGGCGCAACGTGAGAATGCCCGGTCTGGGAGTGCGGACCTTTTCTTGGACTGGTTCATGCTGCAATTCCCAAGTGCTGCCTGTATTCCATGGGGCTCAGAGCCCCCAGCGACAGCTTGATACGAGACACGTCATACCAGCGGATGTAGGAATCCACTTCCTGCAAGGGGCTCTCTCTCAGAGCGAGACGGCGACAGTCTCAGAGCGAGGCGGCGACAGTCTCAGAGCGAGGCGGCGACAGTCTCAGAGCGAGGCGGCGACAGTATTGGAACTGTCCACGCGTCAGATACGACGTCTGCAACGAGGCTACGAGGCTCCGGGCGAAGCCGCTCTTGCGCATGGCCTTCGCGGTCGCACCCTCTACCTCCTCTGTGCAAAATAGAAATGTCCGGTTCAAAGGCTGGACTGCGGCTGGCTGGACTGCGGCTGGTTGGGCTGGAGTTGGCTGAGCTGAGCTGGGGTGGACTTGGCTGAGCTGAGCTGGGGTGGACTTGGCTGAGCTGAGCTGGGGTGGAGTTGGCTGGGCTGAGCTGGGGTGTACTTGGCTGAGCTGAGCTGGGGTGGACTTGGCTGGGGTTGGCTGTATGGTGGCTGGCTGGACTGGGGCTACGCACGCTGAATGGCGCAACCCGGGCGTGGCCGCACCCCTTCGGCGCAAAATGGAAGCGTCTGCAACTTTGCCTGTCCTTTCTTTTTCTTCTTTGCCGGCAGCGCCAGGCAGGCGGGGATTGCTTGCAATGGCAGGAGGGTATCGCACGCGGTGCAAAGCGAGGCGGCTGGCATGCTCGAAAGACGGGGGTTTGGCGCTACTATATCGGGGTTCCGATCTTGACCTGAGGGAGGCTCTTTTGACTGCAATTTCGCCGATCATCGAGAACAAACTTGGATCACTGCCCATTCCGGTCTCCATGCAGTTGCCCGACGGGAGCAAACTGGGCCCCGCCAATGCCGCGGTTTGCCTGCGCATCAAGGACAATGCCGTGCTGCCGCACTTCGTGGCGGGCGAGGTCGGCATCCTGGGCGAAGACTACGTCGAGGGCCGGTTTGAATTCGACGGCTCGATGCGCGACCTGATGAGTCTGGCGTCGGGCATCTTGCCCGGTTCGCCCGTGGATGCGGCACAGTCGGGCTGGCTCACGGGACTGGTGCGCCGTCTGCTGTCGGTCTGGCGCCATTCGATCGACCGCGATGCCCGTCAGATCGAATTTCACTACGATCTGTCCGATGATTTCTATGCGCTTTGGCTGGATCCCCGGCGCGTCTATTCCTGTGCGTATTTCCGCGAACCCGACTTCACGCTGGCGCAGGCGCAGGAAGCCAAACTGGACCATATCTGCCGCAAGCTCGCGCTCAAGCCGGGGGAACGCTTTCTGGATGTGGGAGGGGGCTGGGGTGGTTTGATGCTGTGGGCGGCGGAAAACTATGATGTGGACGTGTCGGGCATCACCCTGTCACGCAATCAGCATGCCTACGTCAACCAGCTGATTCAGGAAAAGGGTCTGCAGGGGCGCGTGCGCATGGACTTGCTGGACTACCGCAAGCTCGATGAATCCAGGCCTTACGACAAGATTGCTTCCGTTGGCATGTTCGAACACGTCGGTCGGGCCAAGCTGAACGGCTATTTCTCGAAATTGCGGCGCCTGGTGCGCCCTGGCGGGCTGATCATGAATCACGGCATCACCGCCGGGGGTCTGGACAATGCTGATCTGGGTGCCGGCATGGGGGACTTCATAGAAAAATTCATTTTTCCCGGTGGGGAACTGTCCCATATTCATTATGTGCTGCAGACCCTGGCTCAGGCCGGGCTCGAGGACCTGGATGTGGAAAACCTGCGTCCGCATTATGCCCGCACGCTGTGGGCCTGGAGCGATGCGCTCGAATCGCGTCTTGACGAAGCACGAGCCACGTTGAACAGCCCGCAGGGCGAACGCTCGCTGCGCGCCTACCGCATGTATCTGGCGGGCTGTGCCATGGGCTTCGAGCATGGCTGGATCGCGTTGCATCAGATCATCGCCCAGCCCCAGCCCTCGGGGCGTTCCGACGAGCTCGATTACCCGGACGATCAGGCCTATCCCTGGCGTCGGGATTATATTTATGCGGCACGCTGAACCGGCTGCACCAGGAGCACGGGAAACCCGCCAGGCGGGTACGTCCTGGCGCTTGTCGGGAACCGACAGCGCAGCGGCCGTTTGGGCTGGATTCAGTAAAATGCTTCATTTTCTGTGAACTTGCGTGTAAAATAACCCCCTTGTCGTAGTTTAAGACTTCAATTCTGGCCTGCTCGCGCATTCATCACGCAGGGCGTGATGCACTTTTTCAGGTCTGTCGCAGGTGTTAGCGCACCTCAGTGCCGGTATGTATTGGCGGCGTCGACCCGTCTTCCGCACACCCTCCCCCAAGCTATGGCGCCAGTTGCTCTTTGCAGGTCTGGCGTCGCCGTAACCCAAAGGAGGCTTCAATGTCCATCTCCAATTTCTCATCGCCCAGGGCGGCCCTGAGCCCGCGTCTGTCCCGCTCCCTCATCGGTGTCGCGTTGGCTGCCACTCTGGCCGGCCTGTCCCTGGCACCCACGGCTGCCCGGGCGGCTGACGCCCCCCAGTGCGAACTCGACCGCCCCATGCGTTTTGGCGGCATGAACTGGGAAACCAATCTGGTCCTGGTCGAGGTGGAACGCTTCATCGTCGAGAAGGGCTACGGCTGCCCGACCGAAGTCCTGCCGACCGAAACCCTGTCGGCGCTGGCCGCGCTGGAACGCGGCGATCTGGACATCAATAGCGAGATCTGGCTGAACAGCACATTGGAACCGTGGAACAAGGCGGCAGCCACGGGCAAGGTCAAGCGCATCGGGGATATTTACATGGGCCAGGAAGCCTGGTTCATTCCGCGCTACACGGCCGAGCGTCTGCCAGGGCTGAAGAAAGCCTCCGACCTGCCCAAGTACAAGGATGCCTTCAAGGACCCCGAGGAACCCAGCAAGGGCCGCTTCTACGGCTGCCCGGCGGGTTGGGCCTGCGAGGTGATCAACAACAATCTGTTCAAGGCCCTGGGGCTGGGCGATTCCTTCACCATGTTTTCTCCGGGGACCGGCGCGATGTCCAAGGCGGCCCTGACGGCGGCCTACCGGCGCAAGGAAAACATCGTGTTCTATTACTGGTTCCCGACGACGCTGGTGGGTTCCCTGGATCTGGTTCAACTCGAACTGCCCCCGTACAACAAGGCGGATCAGGCCTGCCTGACGGATCCGAACTGCCCCGATCCGAAGGCGACCTCTTTTCCCCCAAACCCGGTATTCACTGCGGTCAACACCAAATTCTCTGAAGATGCTCCCAAGCTCACCGCGTTCCTGTCGAAGGTCTCGGTGCCGCTTCCGGTCATGAACGAGACCATGGGCTATATGGAAAAGAACGAGGCCGAGCCCGAACCCACCGCACGCTGGTTCCTCAAGACCCAGCAGGCTGTGTGGACCCACTGGGTTCCCGAAGACGTCGCCAAGCGGGTCGAGGCGGCCCTCTAAGGAGACGCCATGTTCCCGGAACTGATCTCCTCGCGTGAACTGCAACGACCCATCGACGATTTTGTCGGTGGGATCGTGATGCAGTATTCCGATCTGCTGCGGGCAATCACCAAGCCCTTGCTGGATATCCTCGTCTGGGCGGATCATCTGCTGCGCGATTCGCCCTGGTGGGTGATCGTGCTGGTGGTTGTGGCCATTGCCTGGCTGAGCAGCCGCAAGCTGGTTTTCAGCGCCGCCATGGGCGGGCTGCTGTGCCTGGTGGGGGCCATTGGCCTGTGGGACGCCACCATGCAGACGCTGTCCCTGATGGCGGTTGCGGTGACCCTGTCGGTCATGATCGGAATCCCGGTGGGCATCCTGATGGCCAGCTTCCGCTGGGTGCGCAGCGTCACCTTGCCGATTCTGGATGTGATGCAGACCATGCCCAGTTTCGTTTACCTGATCCCGGTGGTGATGCTGTTCAATCTGGGCAAGATCGCCGCGCTGTTTGCCACCGTCATTTATGCGGTGCCTCCGGTCATCCGTCTGACCGACCTCGGCATCCGTCTGGTCGACAGCGAAGTGCTGGAGGCCTCACGCGCCTTCGGGGCGAGCCGCAGCCGCCAGCTCTTCGGTGTACAGCTGCCGTTGGCACTGCCGAACATCATGGCCGGCATCAACCAGACCACGATGATGGCCCTGGCCATGGTCGTGATCGCCTCCATGATCGGTGTGCGCGGGCTGGGCTACGAAGTCCTGCAGGGCATCAACCGCCTGCAGGTGGGCCGCGGTCTGCTGGCCGGTCTGGGCATCGTCATCCTGGCGGTCATATTCGACCGGATCACCCAGCAATTCGGCCGTCGTCAACAGCGTCGGGGAACCTGACATGGGCAAGATCGAAGTCCAGAACATTTACAAGATCTTCGGGCCGCGGCCGCAGCGCTGGCTGGAGGCCGTGCGCGAAGGCATGAGCAAGGAAGACTTGCTCGAGCGCAGCGGCCATACCCTGGGTCTGCGCGATATCAGTCTGTCGGTCCAGGAAGGCACCATTCATGTGATCATGGGGCTGTCCGGGTCGGGCAAGTCGACCCTGATCCGCCACTTCAATCGGCTGATCGAACCCAGCGCCGGGCGAATCCTGGTCGACGATATCGACGTCATGAGCCTGCGCCCCCGCGAGCTCGAGCGTTTCCGGCAGCAAAAAATGAGCATGGTGTTCCAGCGCTTCGGCCTGTTGCCGCATCGTACGGTGCTGGACAATGTCGGCTACGGGCTGGCGGTCCAGGGCGTGCGGCGTGCCGCACGTGACGAAAAGGCCATGCACTGGATCGAGCAGGTCGGCCTGGCCGGCTTTGAAGCGCAGTACCCGCACCAGCTCTCGGGCGGCATGCAGCAGCGCGTGGGTCTGGCCAGGGCGCTGGCCACCGATGCCGAGATCCTGCTCATGGACGAGGCGTTCTCGGCACTGGATCCCCTGATCCGCCATGAAATGCAGGATCAGTTGCTGGCCTTGCAGGCCCGCTTGAACAAGACCATTGTATTCATCACCCATGATCTGGACGAAGCCCTGCGTCTGGGCAATCGGATCGCCATCCTCAAGGATGGTGAACTGGTCCAGGAGGGCACGCCCGAGGACATCCTGCTGTCGCCCGCCAATGATTACATCGAATCGTTCTTGCAGGATGTGAATCGGGGCAAGGTGCTCACTGCGGGTCACGCCTGCGTGGGCCGGCCGCTGACGCTGACCATGCGGACCAAGCCCGCTCACGCCCTTGAGCGGATCCGGGCGCGCGACTATGACTATGCCGCCGTGCTCGATGGCAAGCGGCTGGCGGGCGTCCTGACCCGCGAACAGGCAGAACTCGCCATGAGCGAGGGTGCCCGTGATGTGTCTGCATACGTCGGGGACATGGCCTCCGTTCCGGTCAGCGCCGGCCTGGATGAAGTCCTGGCCCATCTGCTGCGTACGCCGGAACCTGTGGCGGTGACGGACGCGCAGGGCGACTTCATGGGCGTGCTGTCGCGCAGTCGTGTCGTCGAACTGGTGACGCCCAACGGCACGAACGGCACTGAAACGACCGACGCAGCCGTGCCTGGGCAGGTGAACGGCGTTGCGCCCGATCAGGCCAATGGCGTCGCGCCCGATCGCGCGGCCTGAGCGGCGTCCTTGCCGGTCATGAAGCCGGCTTCAGGCGCAGCAGGCGAAACATTTCGTGCCGATCGGGGCCACGCTGCCCCTGCCACAAGGCCGGGACGTCGGCGTACTCGACCGAGCCATCGCGCAGGCTGTCGGGCGAGATCTGCTGCAACAGCAGCGGGCACTGGCCGTCAAAACTGAATTCGATGTCGTTGAAGACCAGGAATGAGGCGCGCTGTCCGCTGCCCAGGCCTTGCGTGCGGATGCATTCGCCCGGGCGTCGATCGCGTGCCAGCGCCTGGGCGAGCGAGGCCGACACGGCGCGATAGCTGCGTACGTAGTCCAGCGCCGGCATCCACAGGGTGGCCAGCAGCAGCCACGTGGTGATGAGCCCGCCCGCGGACAGGGCGGTGCCGCGCCAGAGCCCCGCGGGATGGCGGCACAGGCGCCAGCGTACCAGTGCGATCCAGGCCAGGGTGCCCAGCACGGCAAGCGTCGTGGCAGGCCAGGCGATATGGGCGTCGAATCCGCGGGTCTGGCGCGCGATGTTGGCGGCGATCTGGGCCGGCCAGCCCGATTGCAGGGCGATCCAGCCCAGCCAGACCGTGGCCGCGGTCAGCGAAAAGCACATGACGGCGAACCAGTCCAGGGTGTTGACCACGCCTCTGCGCAAGGTGGGCAGGGCGAATGCTGCCAGCACCGCACAAGGCACGGCCAGCGTGCTGTATTCGGGCTCGAACGGATCGGCGCTGGCCAGCAGGACCAGCCCCGCGCCCAGCAGAAAGCTCAGCGGGACGCGGATGTGGGGTGCACCGAACCAGCCGCGCCAGCGCCACAGCGCCAGCAGGGCCAGCGGCCAGGTGGGCCACAGAAACCATGGCAGGTCGCGCACGATGTTCAGCCAGGCGCGCAGGCTGGGCCAGTCGAATGCGTGGCGCGACCAGTGCAGCCAGCTTTCCGCCCAGTAAGGACCGAAGGCCCGCGCCGGGATCCACCAGAGCAGGGCCAGCGTGGCTGCGATGAGGACGCTGAGCGCAAACCAGCGGCGTTCGCCTGTCAACGGACTGCGTGGCAGCATCAGGATCAGCACCGCCAGCACCAGCGGCAGAGCACCCAACCAGCCGCGCGCCAGGAAGGACGCGCCTGCGGCCAGGCCCAGCGTGATGGCGCCGGACACGGGACGATCCAGCATGCGCGCGACGGCATAGAATGCCAGGGCCTGAAAGGCGATCACCGCCGGAACTTCCGAAGTTTCATGCATGCGCCAGATGATGCCGACCGTGGCCACGATCAGCAGCAGGGCGGCGTCGGCGAGCATGCGTCCATAGTCGCGGGCATCGGGTTCGCCACCAAAGGGCAGCGCCAGTGGCTGCGCTTCGTGACGCCGTCCA
>JACDJC010000843.1_pt1 | contig 31532 bp, 24 predicted proteins | sample 7454191 | NCBI WGS metagenome assembly JACDJC01 (sample SAMN14253291, study PRJNA609438) | sludge metagenome | isolation source: sludge after 25d culture with pyrite and EDTA | collected 2018-12-20
CCACTGGACGCCGTCGGTGATGTCGTCCTGCATGCGCAGGCCCCACTGGCCGAAGCCGGCCTCCCAGAACTTCCGTCCGTAGCCCGTGGACCCGCGGAAATTCATCTGCAGCACGCAATAGCCACGATTGGCGAGAAATTGCGCTTCGGGATTGAACCCCCAGCCGTCGCGCGCCCACGGGCCGCCGTGCGGGTTCACCACGCAGGGCAGTCCGGCGGCGGGCCGGCCCAGGGGCAGGGTCAGATAGCCATGGATGGTCAGGCCGTCGCGCGAGGCGTACTGGATGGGCCGCACCGGAGCCATGGCGCTTTCCGGCAGATAAGGGTTGATGTCCCCCAGCTTGTGCAGGGTGTCGCGCTCGGCGTCGTATAGATGGCGGCTGCCGGGGCTGCGGTCGTTGTAGGCCGCGACGATGAACTTGCTTTCGTCGCGCGTGCCGCTCTGGAAGGCGATTTCGTAGCCCGGCAGTTTTTCGGCGACGCGCGCGTGGCGCTGCGCGCTGAGCTCGTCGAAGAAATGGTATTGGGGCTTGTCGGTCTGGTAGGCCGCCACCGTCAGGACCCGCCGCAGCCGGGAATGGCCCGCCGCGTCCAGGTCGTGGCCGTCCACTTCGTAGACGAGTTCCTCGTCGTCCGGACGGGCGGGGTCGATGATGACCAGCGCCAGGCAATCCCGGTTGCGATTGCTCAGGGCGTACAGGCGTTCGTCGTCGAAAGTGAAGAACTCGGGGCTGACGGTGGTGCGGAAATCGGTGTGGATCAGCGCGCGGAAGCCGTCCGATTCCCGGTCGCGGTACAGCAGGGTGGTGTGCAGCCCGTCGCTGGCGATTCCCACCCTCACGCGGCCCTGGTGATCGGTCTGCCATCCGACGATGTTGCCGGGGTTCTCGGCGACGAGCGTCAGTTCGCCGCTGCGGATGTCGGCGCGGTAGACGTCGAAGACTTCGGGGTTGCGCCCGTTGTGGCTGATCAGCAGGTGGCCGGGATCGTCCGGCAGGTCGTCCTGTATGCCGGCCCGCACGCCGGGGAAGGGGGTGAGGTCGGTCAGCCCGCCGCTGGCGGCGTCGACCGCCAGGACGTGGAAGTTCTCGTCCCCGTTGAAGTCTTTTTCGTAGATGATGGTGTCCGAGCCCTTCCAGAAATACTGGGCGATGTCGCGCTCGGTTTCAGAGGTGAGGCGCCGGGCCTCGCCCACGGGCGTGCTGCCGTCGAGCGCCTGCACGAATACGTTCATGCGGGCGGGCGAACCGCCGATGCTGACGGGCTCCATGTAGGCCAGCAGGGCGCCGTCGTCGGAAAGGCGGAAGAAGCCGCGATCGGGGTTGCGAAAGAAGTCCTGGACGGGGTATTTTTCTGGCTGCATCCAACGTAATCCTGTATAACCTGTGTGCCCGGCAATCCCATTACTATATCGGATTTGATCCCGCCAACCACCGGGCGTTACAAGCACAAGGAAAAAGATATGGCCGCGCAACCCCTGCAAATCGTCTTCCTGGACCGAGACACCATTTCGCCGTCGACGGTGCTGCGCAAGCCTTCATTCCCGCATGAATTCAAGGTGCATGCGCGGACCCGCCCCGAAGAAGTGGCCGAACGCATCGCGCAGGCCGACATCGTCATCGTCAACAAGGTGCCGGTGCGGCGGGAGGCCATCGAGCAGGCGGCGCGCCTGAAGATGATCGCCCTGGCGGCCACCGGCACCGACAACGTCGACCTGGGCGCCTGCGAACGCAAGGGCGTGGTGGTGTCCAACATACGGCGCTATGCCGTCAATACGGTTCCCGAGCATACCTTCGCGCTCATTTTCGCGTTGCGGCGCAGCATCGTCGCCTACCGCGAATCGGTCAAGGCGGGGCGCTGGCAGGAGGCCGGGCAGTTCTGTTATTTCGACTATCCCATCAAAGACCTGGCCGGGTCCACGCTCGGCATCATCGGCGAAGGCGTGCTCGGGCAGTCGGTGGCCGCCATGGGGCGGGCGCTGGGCATGCGGGTGCTGTTCGCGGGGCGCAAGGGCGCCGGACGCCAGGGCAGCCTGTACACCCCCTTCGAGCAATTGATCGCCGAAAGCGACGTCATCACCCTGCATTGCCCGCTGAACGAGCACACGCGCGACCTGATCAGCGATGCGGAATTCCGGCTCATGACACGCAAGCCGCTGCTCATCAACACCGCGCGCGGCGGCCTGGTCAACGACGACGCCTTGGCGCGCGCCATGCGCTCGGGCGTATTGGGCGGCGCGGGCTTCGACGTCACGACGCCCGAGCCCCCGCCCGCCGACCATCCCTTGATGCAATTGCTCGACCTGCCCAACTTCATACTCACGCCGCACGTCGCCTGGGCGAGCCAGGAAGCCATCCAGGGGCTGGCGGACCAGCTCATCGACAACATCGACGCCTTCCACGCGGGCGCGCCGCGCAACGTCGTCAGGCCGGCCGCGCGCGGCTAGGCCTTTTCAACCTCGACAAGCCTTTAGGGCCGCCATCTCTCACATCATCGGGTTGCCGTTCATGCGTATCGTCATTGCTCCGGACTCATTCAAGGAAAGCCTCAGCGCCACGGGGGTCGCGGCCGCCATTGCCGAAGGGGTGCGCGATGCGGCGCCCGACGCGGACATCGTGTGCGTGCCCATGGCGGACGGCGGCGAAGGCTCGCTCGACGCGGTGCTGGCGGCCACCGGCGGCGAGCGGCGCGAACTGCGCGTCCGCAACGCCAACGGCGAGTCCGCCCCGGCCGGCTGGGCCTGGCTGGGCCAGGGCAGGGCTTTCATCGAGATGGCGTCCGCCGCCGGCCTCGAACAGATTCCGCCTGCGGAACGCAAGCCGCTGGAGGCCAGCACCTACGGCGTGGGCCAGCTGATCGCCGCCGCCCTGGACAGCGGGGCGCGCCACATCGTCATCGGCCTGGGCGGCAGCGCCACCAACGACGCGGGCGCCGGCCTGCTGCAGGCACTGGGCGTCAAGCTGCTGGACGCCGGCGGCGAAGCGCTGCCGCCCGGCGGCGCGGCGCTGGCCCGTCTGCACCGCATCGATTTGCGGGACGCCGACCCGCGCCTGAAAGACACGGTCTTCGAACTGGCGGTCGACGTGGACAACCCCTTGTGCGGGCCGCGCGGCGCGTCGGCGATCTTCGGTCCCCAGAAAGGCGCGAGCCCCGCGGACGTCGCCACGCTGGATGCCGCCATTGCGCGTTTCGCCGACGTCTGCGCCGCCCATTTCGGCCGCGACGAGCGCGACACCCCTGGTATGGGGGCCGCCGGCGGGCTGGGCTTTGCCGTCAAAACGTGTTTCACCGCCGGCTTCCGGCCGGGCGTCGAACTGGTGGCCGAGCTCTCGGGCCTGGCCGCGGCCTTGAAGGGCGCGGACCTCGTCTTCACCGGGGAAGGGCGCATGGACGCGCAAACCCTGCTGGGCAAGACGCCGGCGGGCGTGGCCCGCTACGCCGGGAAGGAAAACATACCGGTCATCGCCCTGGCCGGTTCGCTGGGCGAGGGCTACGAGCAGCTCTACCAGGCGGGCATCACCGCGGCGTTCAGCATCGCCCCGGGCCCCGTCACCCTGCAGGACGCCTGCCGGAACGCGGCCGGCTACCTGCGCCACCGGGCCCGCGACTGCATGCGCGCATGGCTGGCGGGGCGCGCCGCCGGCCGCCCGGGCACGGCGCCCAACTGACGCCGGGGGCCGCACATGCTTGAAAAACCTGACTTTTCCCTGCAAGGCAAGACCGCATTGATCACCGGGTCCACTCAGGGCCTGGGCCTGGAAATCGCGCGCGCCTATGCGGCGTCGGGCGCCCGGGTGGTCGTCAACAGCCGCCAGGCCGAACGCGCGGCGCGGGTCGTCGCCATGCTGCGCGACGAGGGCGCCCAGGCCGAAGCCTTCGTCCACGACCTGGCCGACCTCCGCGGCCTGGAGCATGGCTATGCGCAGCTGTGCCGAAGCGTGGGAACGCCCGACGTCCTCGTGAACAACGTCGGCATCCGGATCCGCAAGCCCATGGCCGAGGCGACGCTCGACGACGTCGTGCGGCTAATGAACGTCGACTTGATCGCGGCGGTGGAATTGTCGCGCCTGGCCGCGCAAGCCATGGCGGCCGCGGGCGGGGCTGGGCGCATCATCACCCTGACCTCGATCGCCGGCGAGCTGGCGCGCGCCGGCGACGCCATCTATCCCATCGCCAAGCAAGGCCTGGCGGGACTGGTGCGGGCGCTGGCGGTGGAATACGGGCAGCACGGCATCACCAGCAACGGCATCGCGCCCGGCACCTTCGCCACGGAAACCAACGCCGCCCTGGCGGCGGACCCGGTCAAAGGCCCCATCGTGATCGGCCGCAACCCCCTGGGCCGATGGGCGCGCCCCGATGAAATCACCGGCGCCGCGGTATTCCTGGCCTCGCCCTCGGCCTCGTACGTGAACGGCCACATCCTGGTCGTCGACGGCGGTTTTTCAGTGACCTTCTAAGGGCTGTCGACGTCGAAGCGCCCTAAGCGGCGGGGTCCCCGGGCTCGCGCAGCCGGTCTTTCAGGTACTGCACGAATGCGTTGACCGCCCTGGGCACGTAGGCGCTGTAGGGGCGTATGGCATAGATGGCGTCGCCGAACACGCCCACGGGCTTCCATTGCGGCAGGAGCTGCACCAGCCGGCCGACCCGCACGTCTTCGCCGGCGCTGAAATCGGGCAGCAGCGCGATGCCCTGGTCGGCCATGACCACTTCGCGCAGGGCTTCGCTGTTGTTGGCGCAGAAGTTGCCCTTGATGGCCACGCTCTGCCGTTCGCCCTTGCGCCGCGCGGGCTCGAAGCTCCAGGCCGGCGACGCGGCGGAGCGCATGTAATAAAGGCAGTTGTGGCCGGAAAGGTCTTCCGGCTTGCGCGGCTTGCCATGCCGCGCCAGGTATCCCGGCGTGGCCACCAGCAGGGTCTCGCAGGGGCGCAGCAGCCAGGCCACGTGGGTCTCGGGCACCGTGCTGGTGTGGCGTATGGCCAGGTCGAAGCCTTCCTGGGCCAGGGAACTGATGTGGTCCGAGAGCTCGATTTCGATCCGGACTTCCGGGCATTCCTGCAGGAAGCGCCCCATCAGCGGGATGATCTTCTGGCGCCCCAGGGCCACCGGCGCCGTGACCCGCACCGCCCCGCGCGGCACCTGGGCAAGGTCGCGTATGCTGTCGAAGCCTTGCTCTATGGAGGCATAAGCCTGGCGGGTGCCGTCGACCAGGGCCTGCCCGGCTTCGGTCAGGCGCACGCTGCGGGTCGTGCGCTGCACCAGGGCGATGCCGGACGCCTGCTCCAGTTCGGCGATGCGCTGGCTTACCGCGCCCTTGCTGACGCCCAGGCGCTTGGCCGCCGCCGTGTAGCTGCCCGCGCTGCCCAGCATGCTCAGCCAATAGATGTGGGACCACATCATTTCTTTTTTGTACTCGTTCATGCCGCCCTCCGTGCCAGATTGATTGTTCAATATTTTAAACAATGAATCCAGCGATACGCTCTTGTGGCAAGGGCTGCCCCTGCCTATACTTTTCGCATTCCATCCAGCACACCAGGGAGATAGCAATGAAAGACGCAGCCAGCGGGCTCAGCGCGCAACCGGCCTACACCGACAGCGGCGACGTGGTCAACTACATCGACGGCCGGCAAGTGCCCAGCACGGGCGCGCGCAGGCAGGCGGTGTACAACCCCTCGACGGGGCAGGTCGCCCGCCACGTGGCGCTGTCCACCATCGAAGACGTCAATGCGGCGGTGGCCGCGGCCAAGGCGGCGGCGCCCGCCTGGGCCGACACGCCGCCCCTGCGGCGCGCGCGCATCCTGAACCGCTTCCTGGCCCTGATGAACCAGCATACCGACGAACTGGCCGCCATGATCACGGCCGAGCACGGCAAGGTGTTCACGGACGCGCAGGGCGAAGTGGCGCGCGGCATCGACATCATCGAATTCGCTTGCGGCATTCCCCAGCTGCTGAAAGGCGATTTCACCGAGCAAGTGTCCAACGGCATCGACAACTGGACCATGCGCCAGCCGCTGGGCGTGGTCGCCGGCATCACCCCCTTCAATTTCCCCTGCATGGTGCCGTGCTGGATGTTCCCCGTGGCCATCGCGGCCGGCAACACCTTCATCCTGAAGCCCAGCGAGCGCGACCCCAGCGCCTCGCTCTTCATGGCCCGGCTGCTGAAGGAAGCCGGCTTGCCGGACGGCGTCTTCAATGTGGTCCAGGGCGACAAGGCCGTGGTGGACGCGCTGCTCGAACACCAGGACGTCGCGGCGCTGAGCTTCGTGGGCTCGACGCCCATCGCGCAATACATCTACGAGCGCGGCGCGCATTTCGGCAAGCGCGTCCAGGCCCTGGGCGGCGCGAAGAACCACATGGTCATCATGCCCGACGCCAACATCGAGCGCACGGTCGACGCACTGGTCGGGGCGGCCTACGGGTCGGCCGGCGAACGCTGCATGGCGATTTCCGTCGCCGTGCTGGTGGGCGACGTCGGCCGGAAGATCATTCCCGCGCTCATTGAGCGCGCCAGGACGCTCAAGGTCAAGGACGGCATGCACCTGGACGCCGAAATGGGTCCGGTGGTCACCAAAGACGCCCTGCAGCGCATCGAGAGCTACATCGCCATCGGCGTCGAGGAAGGCGCCGAGCTGCTGGTGGACGGCCGCAACTTCACGGTGCCGGGCCATGAAAACGGCTTCTATGTCGGCGGGACCCTGTTCGACAAGGTGACGCCGGACATGCGCATCTACAAGGAAGAAATCTTCGGCCCGGTGCTGGCCTGCGTCCACGTCGACGACCTGGGCGCGGCGGTCGACCTGGTCAATCGCCATGAGTTCGGCAACGGCGTGTCCTGCTTCACCAGCGACGGCCACACCGCGCGCGAATTCGCGCGCCGCATACAGGTGGGCATGGTGGGCATCAACGTGCCGATTCCGGTGCCCATGGCCTGGCACGGCTTCGGCGGCTGGAAGCGCAGCCTGTTCGGCGACATGCATTCCTATGGCGAAGAGGGCGTGCGCTTCTACACCAAGCAGAAGTCCGTCATGCAGCGCTGGCCCGAAAACATCAGCAAGGGCAACGAGTTCATCATGCCGACCATGTCGTAGGAAGCCCCGGGGGCCGGGTCTCGCGCGGGGTCCGGCCCCTCGAACCGTAGTACAGTTGCGGTATTGTCATTCTTCCGCGAGTCCGAGCAGGTCATGAAGCATCCATTACGTCTGGCGATCAACGGCTATGGCCGCATCGGCCGTTGTGTCTTGCGGGCCCTGCAGGAATCGGCGCTCAAGGACAGCTTCGAAGTGGTCGCCATCAACGAACCCGCCGATCTGGCGACCATGGCCTACCTGACGCAGTTCGACTCCACGCACGGCATTTTTCCGGGCCGGGTGGAGCAGGCCGGGGAAGACCTGATGGTGAACGGCCGCCGCATCCGCGTCAGCCACAGCCGGCGGCCCGACGGCGTCGACTGGGCCGGCCTGGGCGTGGACATGCTGCTCGAATGCTCCGGCCAGTACGGCTCGCGCGAACAGCTGCAGGTATTCCTGGAAGCGGGCTGCCCGCGGGTCCTGGTGTCGCATCCGGGCGGCAGCGCCGCCGACGTCGACTACACCGTGGTCTACGGCATCAACGAGCGGGGCTTGACGGGGTCGGAGCGCATCGTGTCGAACGCCTCGTGCACCACGAACGCCATCGTGCCGGTGCTCGCCGAACTCGACGGCGCATTCGGCGTGGCCCATGCCTTCCTGACCACCCTGCATTCGGTCATGAACGACCAGCCCATGATCGACGGCTACCACCATTCGGACCTGCGCCGGACGCGTTCCGCCATGCAGTCCATCATTCCCGTCGCCACGGGCCTGGCCCAGGGCGTGGAGCGCCTGCTGCCGCGGCTGAGCGGCAAGGTGCAGGCCAAGGCCATCCGCGTGCCCATCCTGAACGTCTCGGCCATCGACCTCATGGTCAAGCTCGAGCGCGACGTCGCCGCCGACGAGATCAACGCCTTGATGATGGACGCCACGCACCGGTATCCGGGCCTGGTGTCCTATTCCTTCCATCCGCATGCCTCAGTCGACTTCAACCACGATGCGCATTCCGCCATCGTCGATGGCAGCCAGACCCGCACGAACGGCGACGGCTTCGCCAACCTGTTCGTCTGGTTCGACAACGAATGGGGTTTCGCGAACCGCATGCTGGACGTCGCCAAGGCGTGGTCCGACCGCATCGGGTGACGCGTCCCGGCGCCGCAAGCGAGCGCACAGCCTGAATGAATCTATCGTGCACAACACACAAAGGAGCATGTCATGACAGCCAGCCGCATCGAATCCGACTCCATGGGCGAGATCGAGGTTCCCGCCCAGCACTATTGGGGTGCGCAGACGCAGCGGTCCATCCAGAATTTCCCCATCGGCGTATCGCGCTTCAAGTGGCAGGAGCCGGTCATTTCGGCGCTGGGCATCCTGAAGAAAGCCGCCGCCCAGGCCAATGCCGAACTGGGCGAGCTGCCCGGCGACATCGCCGACCTGATCGTCTGGGCGGCCGACGACGTCATCAACGGCAAGCTCAACGATGAGTTCCCCCTGGTCGTGTTCCAGACCGGTTCGGGCACGCAGTCGAACATGAATGCGAACGAAGTCATTTCCAACCGCGCCATCGAGCTGTCCGGCGGCAACAAGGGCAGCAAGAAGCCGGTGCATCCCAACGACCACGTGAACCGCGGCCAGTCTTCCAACGACACCTTCCCGACCGCCATGCACATCGCGGTGGCGCAGCAGCTGGGCAAGCGCCTTTTTCCCGCCGTCGGCGCGCTGCGCAACACGCTCGCCGCCAAGGCCGAGGCCTACCAGGACATCGTCAAGACCGGGCGCACCCATCTGCAGGACGCGACGCCCATCACGCTGGGCCAGGAGATCGGCGCCTGGGTGGCCCAGATCGATTTCGCGCTGGACGCGGTCCAGGCCGATCTGCCCGGCATCTACAGCCTGGCCATAGGCGGAACCGCCGTCGGCACGGGGCTGAACGCGCACCCGCGCTTCGGCGAACTGGCGGCGCAGAAAATCTCCGACATCACCGGCCTGCCTTTCCGGTCGGCCGACAACAAATTCTTCGCCTTGTCCGCCCACGACGCGCTGGTGAACCTGTCCGCGTCCTTGCGCACGCTTGCGGGCGCGCTCATGAAAATGGCCAACGACGTGCGCTGGCTGGCCAGCGGCCCGCGCTGCGGCCTGGGCGAGCTCGTCATCCCCGACAACGAGCCAGGCTCGTCCATCATGCCGGGCAAGGTCAACCCGACCCAGTGCGAAGCCATGACCATGGTGTGCGTGCAGGTCTTCGGCAACGATGCCGCCGTCGCCTTCGCGGGCTCGCAGGGCAATTTCCAGCTGAACGTCTACAAGCCGGTCATGGTGCACAACGTGCTGGAAAGCATAGAGCTCATCAGCGATGCCTGCCTGGCGTTCAACGACCATTGCGCGGTGGGCATAGAGCCAAACCGCGAACGCATCGCGGAAAACCTCTCCAGAAACCTCATGCTCGTGACCGCGCTGAACCGGCACATCGGCTACGACAAGGCCGCCGCCATCGCGAAGAAGGCCCAGAAGGAGGGCAGCACCTTGCGCGAGGCGGCATTGGCCCTGGGCTACGTGACGGCGAAGCAGTATGATGAATGGATCAATCCCATCGATATGACGCATTCCGGCTAAGGAGGGCGGGCCATGCCACGGCAGGTGCAGATCAAGCGGGTCTACGACCCCCCGCAGCGGGGCGACGGCTATCGTGTGCTGATCGACCGGCTGTGGCCCCGCGGCGTCAAGAAGGAAGAGCTCGAGCACGACGCCTGGATCAAGGACCTGGCGCCCAGCCCCGGGCTGCGCAAATGGTTCGGCCACAAAGTCGAGCACTGGGACCGCTTCCGCGACGGCTACCAGGCCGAATTGCGCGCGCCGGAGCAACAGGCCCGCATGCGAGACCTGATCCAGGCGGCCGGCAGGAAGAAAATCACTTTGCTGTATGCGGCCAAGGACGACAAGCACAATCACGCGCTGATCCTCGCGGACGAACTGAACCGTCTATACTGACCGCAAGCTTCGGCACAGGCGCGGCGGCCCGGGCAAGCGCCTTGCTGCGCGCGCATCACAAGGGGGCACCATGAGCGTTCCATACTGCATGCGCGGGATCTTCATCTTCCTGCTCGCCGTGGCGGCCGGCATCTGCGGCGCCGTGTCCGCGGCTCCCGCCGGGGCGGCGGCGGGGGGTCTGGTCATGGTGCTGAAGGTGGAAGGCATCATCAGCCCCGCGACGTCCGACTTCATCACCCGGGGCCTGAAACAGGCGCAGGACGGCGGCGCGGCGCTGGTGGTGCTCGAACTCGACACGCCGGGCGGCCTGGACACCTCCATGCGCTCCATCATCCGCCAGATACTGTCCTCGCCCGTGCCGGTGGCCACTTTCGTCGGCCCCGCGGGCGCGCGGGCGGCCAGCGCCGGCACTTTCATCCTCTACGCAAGCCACGTCGCGGCCATGGCGCCCGCCAGCAACCTGGGCGCGGCGTCCCCCGTCTCCATCGGCGCGGGCGCGCCGGCGCAGGGCAAGGACGCCGACAAGGACAGCGGCGCCGACACCCTGACGCGCAAGGCAACCAACGACGCGGCGGCCTACATCCGCAGCCTGGCCCAATTGCGCGGCCGCAATGCGGACTTCGCGGAAAAAGCCGTCCAGGAGGCGCACAGCATGTCGGCCCAGGAGGCCTTGTCCGCGGGCGCCATCGACCTGATCGCCGCCAACGTTCCCGAATTGCTCCGGAAACTCGACGGCAGGACCATCAAGCTGGACAGCGGGGCCGCCGTCACCCTGGCGACCGAGGGCGCCCGGATCGAGCGGGTCGAGCCCGACTGGCGCAACCGCATCCTTTCCCTGCTCGCCAATCCCCAGATCGCCGTGCTGTTGATGATGGTCGGCATCTACGGCCTGTTCTTCGAGCTCACCAGCCCCGGGGCGGCGCTGCCCGGCGTCGCCGGGCTCATCTGCCTGCTGCTGGGGCTGTACGCCTTCCAGATGCTGCCCGTCAATTGGGCGGGCGTGGGGCTGCTGGCCGCGGGCGCGGCCATGATGATCGCCGAGGCCTTCCTGCCCAGCTTCGGCGTACTGGGGGTGGGCGGCATCGTGGCCTTCGTGCTCGGCGGCCTGCTGCTGATCGACACCGACATACCCGGCTACGACTTGACGCTGCCGTTCCTGGCCGGGGTCGCGCTCACCGGCTTGGGCATGATCCTGGCCACCGGCTGGCTCGCGGCGCGCGTCAGGCGGCAGCGCGTCGTCAGCGGCGAAGAGCAGATGCCCGGCCTGCCGGGCGTCGTGACCGCCGTGGGCGAGGGCACGATATATGCCGAGGTCCGCGGCGAAAACTGGCGCGTTGCCTGCGCCCAGCCTCTGCGGGTCGGGGACCGGATCCGGGTCCTGGCCATCGACGGCCTGCTCTTGACGGTCGAGCGGGTGTCCGGCCCGGGCGGGGCCGCCGCCGGGCAATATTCAAAAGGGGATACGCATGTACTATAGCTTCAACATCGGCCTGAGCGCCGTCGCCATCATCCTGCTTTTCGTGGCCTTCAACGCGATCAAGATCCTGCGCGAATACCAGCGCGGGGTGGTGTTCACGCTGGGCCGGTTCACCAGCGTGAAGGGGCCGGGGCTGGTCTTCGTGGTGCCCGTGCTGCAGCAGATGGTGCGCGTGGATTTGCGCGTGGTGACCATGGACGTCCCCAGCCAGGACGTGATTTCACGCGACAACGTGTCGGTCAAGGTGAACGCCGTCATTTATTTTCGCGTCGTGGCGCCCGAGAAGGCCATCATACAGGTGGAGCGCTATCTCGAAGCCACCAGCCAGCTTGCCCAGACCACGCTGCGCGCCGTGCTGGGCAAGCACGAACTCGATGAAATGCTCTCGGAGCGCGAAAAGCTCAATATCGATGTGCAGACCATCCTGGACGCGCAGACCGATTCCTGGGGCATCAAGGTCACCAATGTCGAGATCAAGCACATCGACCTGAACGAAAGCATGGTCCGCGCCATCGCCCGCCAGGCCGAGGCGGAGCGCGAGCGGCGCGCCAAGGTCATCCACGCCGAAGGCGAGAAACAGGCGGCCCAGTCCCTGATGGAGGCGGCGGAAATACTCGCGTCGCAGCCTCTGGCGATCCAGCTGCGGTATCTGCAGACGCTCACGCAGGTCGCCGGCGACAAGAGCTCGACGCTGGTATTCCCGGTGCCGGTGGACCTGCTTTCCACCTTTCTCGACAAGAAGCCCGGCGCCTGATGCGGGCGCCGCCGGGTTTGTGGCAGGATGATGTTTTCTTTCTAGGGGATGTGCATGCAATTGGGTATGGTTGGTCTGGGACGCATGGGCGGCAACATGGTGCGGCGGCTGCTGGACCGCGGCATCGAATGCGTGGTGCACGACAGCCACGCCGCCTCGCGCGAGCGGGCGGCCGATATGGGCGCGCGGCCTTGCGCGACGCTGCCGGAGTTGATCGGGACGCTGGCACGGCCGCGCGCCGTCTGGCTGATGGTGCCGGCCGCCGTGGTGGATGCGGTCCTGGCCGAGCTCGTGCCGCTGCTCGATGAAAACGACCTGGTCATCGACGGCGGCAACTCGTCCCACCACGACGACATCCGCCGGGCGCGCGAACTGGCCGGGCGCGGCCTGCGCTACATGGACGTCGGCACCAGCGGCGGGGTGGCGGGGCTGGAGCGCGGCTATTGCCTGATGGTGGGCGGCGACCGGGCCGATTTCGATCGCCTTGCGCCGGTTTTCGAAGCCCTGGCGCCCGGCGCCGGGGCGGCGCAAGCCACGGCGGGGCGCAGCCGCCTCACCACGGCCGACCGCGGCTACCTGCATTGCGGCCCCCATGGCGCCGGCCATTTCGTGAAGATGATCCACAACGGCATCGAATACGGGATGATGGCGGCCTATGCCGAAGGCCTGAACATCCTGCGCCATGCCGGCATCGGCCGGCACGACCGCGAGCAGGACGCCGAGACGACGCCCTTGCGCCACCCGGAGCACTACCAATACGATTTCGACATCGCCGAAATCACCGAAGTCTGGCGCCGCGGCAGCGTGGTCAGCTCCTGGCTGCTCGACCTGACCGCAAGAGCCTTGCAGGACGACCAGGGCCTGGCGGGCTACAGCGGCCACGTCTCCGATTCGGGCGAAGGGCGTTGGGCCCTGGCCGCGGCCGTGGACCAGGGCGTGCCCGCGCCCGTGCTCAGCGCGGCCCTGTTCTCGCGCTTCGAATCGCGGGGCAACGCCGATTATGCCAACCGCATTCTATCGGCCATGCGGCATCAGTTCGGCGGCCATGTGGAAAAGAAGAAGGGAGGGCCCTCGACTTGACGGAAGCGACGCCCGCGCGCTCCGACGCCCTGGTGCTTTTCGGCATGACGGGCGACCTGGCGCACAAGAAGATATTCCCGGCCTTGTACGCCATGGCGCGCGGCGGCGCGCTGGACGTGCCCGTGGTCGGCGTGGCCTCGTCCGAAATGGATCGCGCCCAGCTGAAGGAACGCATCATCGACAGCCTGGAGCGGTCCGGCGCCCCGCCGGACCAGGAAGCGCTGGAAAAACTGCTGCGGCTGGTCAGCTACGTGAACGGCGATTACCGGCAGGCCGCCACCTTCCAGCGCCTGAAACAGGCCCTGGGCGCCAGCGTCCGGCCCGCGCATTACCTGGCCATTCCCCCGGCGCTGTTCGAAACCGTGATCAAGGGGCTGGACGCTTCCGGCCTGGCCCGGGACGCCCGCGTGATCGTGGAAAAGCCCTTCGGCCGCGACCTCGAATCGGCGCGCGAGCTGAACCACCTGGCATGCTCGGTGTTTCCCGAGGAAGCCATCTTCCGGATCGATCACTTCCTGGGCAAGGAGGCGATCATGAACATCCTGTATTTCCGCTTCGCCAACTCCTTTCTGGAACCGATCTGGAACCGCAATTATGTGGAAAGCGTGCAGATCACCCTGGCCGAATCCTTCGGCGTCGGCAACCGCGGCGCTTTCTATGAAAGCGCGGGCTGCTTGCGCGACGTGGTGCAGAACCATCTGTTCCAGATACTCGCGCTGCTCGCAATGGAGCCACCCGCCTACCGCGGCTATGCCGCCGTGCATGCCGAGAAGGCCAAGGTGTTTCATGCGATGCGGCCCGTGCAGGCGCACGACCTGGTGCGCGGCCAATACGAAGGCTACCGCAATGCGCCGCACGTCGCGCCCGACTCGGACGTGGAAACCTTCTGCGCGCTGCGGCTTTATGTCGACTCATGGCGCTGGGCCGGCGTTCCCTGGTTCCTGCGCTCGGGCAAATGCCTGGCCGGCGATTTCGCCGAGATCATCGTGCAGCTGAAAGCGCCGCCGCAGCCCTTGTTCGCGGACGCGCAATCCGACGCCGAGCGGTCCAATTACGTGCGCCTGCGCCTGTCCCCGCGTTCCGCCCTGGCGCTGGCGGCGCGCGTCAAGCGCCCGGGCAAGGAGTTCGTGGGCGAGCAGTTCGAATTGTCCCTGCTCGACGCCGACGCCGGCCAGGAGTCGCCCTATGCGCGCTTGCTGGCGGACGCCATCGCCGGCGACCGCGCGCTGTTCGCCGGCGAAGCGGCCATCGAAGCGGCCTGGGCCGTTCTGGGCAGGGTGCTGGACCAGCATCCCAAAGTGCTGCCCTATGCGCCGGGAAGCTGGGGGCCGGCCAAGGCCGACGAACTCATCGCCTCCTATGGCGGCTGGCATAATCCCGCCGCCGCGGCGCAAGAATGAATGGAGCACATGCCATGATTTTCTCCAGGGCTTTCAATAGGCATGCGGCGGGGTCCTCGATGCGGGCGGCCGTCGCCGGACTGGGCCTGCTGGCCTGCCTGGCGGCCTGGGCGCCGGCCAAGGTCCACGCCCGCGCGGCGGCGGCGCCGCAGCCGGCCGACCGGGTCGAAGTCAAGGAAATCGCCGGGAATCTGCAACACCCATGGGCCCTGGCTTTTCTGCCCGATGGGCGGGGCATGCTGATCACCGAAAGGCCGGGCGCGCTTCGCAGGCTGGGCCCAGACGGCAAGCTGTCGGAACCCATCCGGGGCGTGCCCAAGGTTTTCGCGCGCGGGCAGGGCGGCCTGCTCGATGTCGCCCTGGCGCCCGATTTCCGCAGCAGCCGCCGGGTCTATCTGACCTATGCGGAAGAGGGCGACGGCGGCCGCGCGGGCACCGCCGCGGGCTATGGCGTGCTGTCCGACGACGCCCGCGAATTGCGCGATTTCAAAGTCATATTCCGGCAGGCGCCCAAGCTGTCGTCGGGCCACCATTTCGGCTCCCGGCTGGTGTTCGACCGCCAGGGCCATTTGTTCATCGCCCTGGGCGAGAACAACCAGCGCCCCACCGCCCAGGACCTGGACAAGCACCAGGGCAAGATCGTGCGCCTGCTTCCGGACGGCGCCGTGCCGCCGGACAATCCCTTCGTCGGGCGCGCCGGCGCGCGGCCGGAAATCTGGTCGTACGGGCACCGCAACCAGCAGGGCGCGGCGCTCAATCCCTGGACCGGGCGGCTCTGGACCCACGAGCACGGCCCCCGGGGCGGCGACGAAATCAACATTCCCCTGGCGGGCCGGAACTATGGCTGGCCGAAGGCAACCCATGGGGTGAATTATTCGGGCTTCGGCATTCCGGAGGCAGAAGGCGCGGAAGCCGCGGGCATGGAGCCGCCCATCTATTACTGGAAAGTGTCGCCGGCGATCTCCGGCATGGCCTTCTACGATGCCGACCGGTTTCCGGCATGGAGGCATTCTTTGTTCATCGGCGCGCTGAAGGACCAGGAGCTGATACGGCTGACCCTGGACGGCGACACGATAAGCGGCGAGCAGCGCCTGCTGGGGAATCTGCGCGAACGCATACGCGATGTGCGGGTGGGGCCCGATGGCTATGTATACGTGCTGACCGATGCCCCGAAGGGCAGGCTGCTGCGGGTGGGCCTGCCGGAATAGCAGGCCGGGCGGGGCTTATTTGACCAGGGTGACGGGGATGTCGACCAGGCTGAGCACTTTGGTGGCAATGGAGCCCAGCACCATGCCGGTCACGCTGCCCAGGCCGCGCGTACCCATGATGATCAGGTCGCAGCCGTGATCCTTGGCGTATTTGGCGATGGTGGGCGCCACCGGCCCCACCTGGACCGAGTCCTCATAGCTGATGCCGGCTTCATCGAGCACGGTTTTTGCTGGGAGCAGGGCGTTGCGGCCTTCGTCCTGGTAGTAGTCGTTGATGGCTTCCGCTGAGAAAAACCGTTTTACGTTGCCTGAAACAATGGGAGGATGCACCGTGATGATATGCAGCTTGGTGTCTCCGAGCTCCTTCATTGCCTGAATGGCGGCCTTGACTGCGCGTACGGAAGAATCGGAGCCGTCTACGGGAACTAGGATGTTTCTCATTAAAGCCTCTTTAATGGGTTGCGATTGATATTCACGGCGGCCCCCCTTGCGTTTGGCGCGAGCCGGACGGCAGCCTTATATTAGATTAGAAGCTACAGTATACGGCGTACTGAGCAAAATCAAGAGTGCGTCGCTATCGTATCAGGCTTTGAATCCATCCCTTTTATCGCAGCGATTTGTCAGGAGGAATATGGCATCCCGAATCGAAGACTATGCATTGCTGGGCAACTGCCGCACCGCGGCGCTGGTGTCCAAGGAAGGCGCCATAGACTGGCTGTGCTTCCCGCGTTTCGATGCGCCGGCCTGTTTTGCCGCCTTGCTGGGCACGCCGGAAAACGGCCGGTGGCAGATAGCGCCGACGGCGCCCGTGCGGCGCGTATCGCGCCAGTACCTGGACGGCACCATGATCCTGGAAACCACGTTCACCACCGACGAGGGCGAGGCCAAGCTGATCGACTTCATGCCGTCCACGTTCCGCCATTCCAGCGTCGTGCGCATCGTGGTGGGCGTCAGAGGCCGCGTCGCCTTCAATATGGACCTGGTCATCCGCTTCGATTACGGCCGCACCGTTCCATGGGTCGAGCGCCACGATCCGCTTACGCTCACGGCGGTGGCGGGGCCGGACATGCTGGTGCTGCGCACCCACACGCCCATCAAGGCGCGGGCCCTGCATTCCACCGCCCGCTTCAGCGTCGGCGCGGGCGAGCGCAGGTCGTTCACCCTGACGCACCAGCCGTCGCACGAGCCCGTCGCCGAAGGCTTCGATCCCGAGGCGTCGCTGGCCAAGACCCGCTATTTCTGGCATGAATTCTCCAGCCGCTGCCCGGACGTCGGGCCCATGTCCGCCCTGGTCAAGCGCTCGCTGATCACTCTGAAGGCGCTGACCTATCTGCCCACGGGCGGCATCGTGGCCGCGGCCACCACGTCGCTGCCGGAACAGATCGGCGGGCAACGCAACTGGGACTACCGGTATTGCTGGCTGCGCGACGCCACCATGACCCTGCTGGCCTTCATGAACATGGGGTACTTCGAGGAAGCCAGCGCCTGGCGCGACTGGCTGACCCGTTCGGTGGCGGGCAGCCCCGATCAGATGCAGATCATGTATGGCCTGGGCGGCGAGCGCCGCCTGCATGAATACGAATTGCCGTGGCTCTGCGGCTACGAGGATTCCCAGCCCGTGCGCATCGGCAACGCCGCCGCCACCCAGACCCAGCTCGACGTGTTCGGCGAGGTCGCCGACGCCATGGCCCAGGCCATCAAAGGGCATCTGCCCAGGCATCCACGCATCGAAGCCATCGCCGAAGTCATCGTGCCTTTCCTTGAGAAGGCCTGGCGCAATCCGGACGAGGGCATCTGGGAGATCCGGGCGGCCCAGCGGCACTTCACGCACTCCAAAGTCATGTCCTGGGTCGCGTTCGACCGCATCGCCCACGTGGCGGGCGCGATGGAGAACGGCCAGGAATTCGCCCGCAACTGCCGCCGCATCGCCGACGAAATACATGAAGAAGTCTGCCGTCGCGGCTTCAATGCCGACATGAACAGTTTCGTGCAGTCCTACGATTCCACGCTGCTGGACGCCAGCCTGCTGCAGATCCCGCTGACGGGCTTCCTGCCGGCCGACGATCCGCGGGTGGCGGGAACGGTGGCGGCGATCGAAAAGCGGCTGATGCGCGACGGCTTCCTGCTGCGCTATGAGACCGAGCACGGCGTCGACGGCCTGCCGCCCGGCGAGGGTACCTTCCTGGTGTGTTCGTTCTGGCTGGCCGACGTCTACGTGCTGTTGGGCCGCGACGAAGACGCCCGCGAGCTGTTCACCCGCCTGGCGGGCCTATGCAATGACGTGGGCCTGCTTGCGGAGCAGTACGATCCCTTGCACAAGCGCATGCTGGGAAATTTCCCGCAGGCGTTCAGCCATGTGGGCATCATCAATACCGCATTAAACTTGCATCGTGTGCAGGCGCCGGCACAGGAAAGGGCGCATGCTTGAAAATTGTAGTGGAATCATGAAGAAGCTGGATCGAGTCGATGAGGTTGAAACGATACGCGCCCGGGTGACGGGCCGTGTGCAGGGCGTGGGTTTCCGGGCGGCGGCGGTCCGGCAGGCGCACCTGCTGGGGGTGACGGGCTGGGTGCGGAACGACCCGGACGGCTCGGTGGAGGTCCTGCTGCAAGGCGGGCATGACCGCGTGGACCGCATGCTGTCCTGGCTGCATGTGGGCCCGCCCGGGGCGAGGGTCGCGGAAGTGGCGCATGCGACCGAGCAGACCGAGAGGCGCTACGACCGGTTCGAGCGGATTTGAGGCCGCCGCGGCCGCAAGCCCGAACGGCGGGCGGGCGCGGCGGTCACGCGTGTTTTCTTACCCAGGCCGCGTACTGATTCATCCAGCCCTGCAGAAAACCCTTGCTGCCCTCGTTCAGGTTCCCGTCCGCATCGTACAGCGCGTCATTCGAATGGATGAACGCCTCCGGCTGCCCCATCGTCGGCATGTTCAGATACGCCAGCACATTGCGCAAATGCTGCTGCGCCAAAGCGGAGCCGATCGACCCGATCGACGTGCCGATGACGCCCGCCGGCTTGCCCGCCCAGGCGCTCTGGCCATAAGGGCGCGACGCATGATCGATGGCGTTCTTCAGCACTCCCGGTATGGAACGGTTGTATTCCGCGGTGACGAAGACCACCCCTTGCGACGCGCTGATCTCGGCCTTCAGCCGCTTGACGCTGGGGGCCTGGTCGCCGTCGTCGTCCTGGTTGTACAAGGGCAGGTCGCCGATTTCCACGTACTTGAAGGAAAATTCGGGCGGCCCGAGCTTGACGAGCGCCTGGGCGAGCTTGCGATTGAGGGAATCCTTTCTGAGACTGCCGACGACCACGGCGATTTGGTACTGGCTCATGAACGTGCTCCTGCAAAGTGAATCGACGGTTCGAGCATAGGCGCGGCGTCAAGCCGCGTCAACCGGCGGGGCGCGGGCAAGCGGCTGTGGATTCAGCGCGCGCGCCGGGTGGACAGCGCGCGCGACCACATGCCTTCCCCGCAGCGCGGGCATTTCAATTGCCCGCGCTCGGGGATTTCTTCGACGTTGCCGCAATTGATGCAGGCATGCAGCCCCGCGCAGGGCGTGGTCTCGTAAGCCGGCCTGTGTTCGGGTGGAAGCACCGAGAGGCCGGGCCTGAGGTCGTCGTCCTCATAGAAATAAAGGCTGATGTTGCCGTCGACCTCGATGACCGCCAGCCTGACCTGGCCCAGGTGCTCCACGCTCTGCTGCCGCAATTCCATCAGGAACTCGTCTTCGGACACATTCAGCCGGCGCATGTTCTCGATTTCGTAGAGGCCTTCGCGGATGAAGGTGACCGGCTCGCCTTCCATCCAGTAGCTGAAACGGACGCTGCGCGACATGAAGAACGTGGTCAGCCGGTACATGACCAGCAGCACGGAGAAGATCATGAAGACCGGCAGCAGGGGCACGTCGCCGTAAAGGGTGACGTCGCCGGCGGCCGAGCCCAGCGTGAGAATGACGACGACTTCGAAGAGCGACAGCTGCTTGATGCCCCGGCGCCCGGATATCTTCAGGAACGCGAACACCAGGACATAGGCCACGGCGGCCCGGAAAGCGACTTCCCCCAGAAAGGTCCAGGGGAATTTGTCCAGCAGCATGCGCTGCCAGTCGAAGGCGTTCATGCCGGCAGCAGCCGGATCTGCGTCGGTTCCAGGCCCACGGACACGGCGGCTCCGGGTTCGTACAGCGTGATGCCGGCAAAATGCGCCTGGTCCGCGGTGAGCGTCTGCTGCCCGACCTGGACGGCGTAGCGCGTGAACTCGCCCAGGAATTCACTGTGCCGGACGATGCCGGGCAGCCAGATGAAGCGCTTGGTCTGGCGCTCGGGCAGCTCTTCGAGCTGGACGGTGTGCGGGCGGAAGCTGACGGCGAGCCTGTCGTTGATGGCGGCGTTGGTCTGCAGGGGCAGGGCGATCTCGCCCACGCCCGCGACTTCCATCGCCACTATTCTGTCGCTTTGGCCCCGGACCTGGCCCTCCAGCACGTTCATGGTGCCGACGAAGTTCGCGACGAAGCGATTGCACGGGAAATCATAGAGCTCGGACGGCCTGCCCACCTGCTGCACGACGCCCTGGTCCAGGACGGCCATGCGGTCGGCGGTCGTCATGGCTTCTTCCTGATCGTGGGTGACGAAAATGGTGGTGATGCCCAGGCGTCTTTGCAGCGACAGCAGTTCCTGGCGCATCTGCACGCGCAGGTTCTTGTCCAGGTTGGACAGCGGTTCGTCCAGCAGCAGGACTTGCGGCTCGATCACGATGGTGCGCGCCAGCGCGACCCGCTGCTGCTGGCCGCCGGACAGCTCGTTGGGCCTTCTTTTCGCATAGTCGGACAGCCCCACCAGGGCCAGCACGGAAGCGACGCGCTCCTTGATTTCGGCGGAAGGCAGGCGCCGTTCGACCAGGCCGAAGGCGACGTTGTCCCAGACCGTCATGTGGGGCCAGAGCGCATAGCTCTGGAAGACCATGCCGATGTTGCGCTTGTGGGCGGGCACCGCGCTGATGTCCCGGCCGTCGACCAGCAGGCGGCCCGCATTGTGCCGGTTGAAGCCGGCGATGAGCCGCAGCAAGGTGGACTTGCCCGAGCCCGAGGGCCCGAGCAGGGCGAAGAACTCGCCCGGCTCGATGCGAAGATTGATGTCCTTGAGGACCTCGGTGGCGCCATAAGACAGCCGTATGTTCTGGCATTCGACACTGACTTTCTTCATGGGGATTCCTTCAGGGCATGTTTGCGTTCACCGGCGCCAGCCCGCGCGCCGGGCGCTGGCGGGCCGAGGCGCGTTCAACGATGAGATGCGATGCATAAGTGCCCACGGCGACCGCGACGACGGCGAGCACCCCCAGGGCGGCGCCCGGCCCGCGGCCGGACGCGCTTTGCATGTACAGATAGATGCCGTAGCTCATGGGCGCGTCGCTGTCGCGCGTGACCAGCATGATGGTGGCCGAGAGCTCGACCGCCGCGGTGATGAAGCTGGTGACGAAGCCGGCCAGCATGCCGCCCGCCATGAGCGGTATGACGACGCGCCGGATGGTGCTGTAGCGGCCGGCGCCCACGGAGGCGGCCGCTTCTTCGAGCGAAAGATTGATCTGCTGCAGCGCCGCCACGCAGGAGCGCAGCGCATAGGGCAGGCGCCTGACGGAATAGGCGATCATGATGAGTATCCAGGTTCCCGTCAGGGCGGTGCCCGTGCCGGGGATCTCGATGCCGCGGAAGGTGCGCATGAAGCCGATGGCGAGCACGATGCCCGGCACGGCCAGGGCGGCCGAGGCGATCCAGTCCAGCCATTGCCGGCCGGGCAGGCGGGTGCGCAGCATGAGATAGGCGATGGCGGTGCCCAGGATGACGTCGATGCCGGCCGCCAGGCCGCAGTACAGCAGCGTGTTGCCGATCATGCCGGGGGAGTCCTGGAAGATCGTGGCGTAGTGCTCGAGCGTATAGCCGTCGGGCAGCGGAGCATAGCTCCAGACCGTTGCCAGCGACAGCAGCAGCACGCCGATGTGCGGCGACAGCACGAGCAGCAGCACCAGCAGTATCCAGGCATAGGCCAGTATGGTCTGCAGCCCGGTGAGCTCGCGCTGCTGCAGCGAGCCGCCGCCCTTCTGCAGCGTGGAGTAATCCTTGCCCTTCAGGGCCTTGGCCGAGAGCCACAGCGCGAGTATGGAAAAGCCGATCATGATCACGCTGATGACGTAGCCCAGCGGGTCGTCCAGGCCGACCTGGGTGATGCGCAGGTACGCCTGCGGCGCCAGCATGTTGGTCACGCCCAGCACCAGGGGCGTTCCCAGGTCGTCGAACACCTTCACGAAGACCAGCGAGGCGCCGGCGACGTAGCCGGGCAGGCCCAGCGGAAAGATGACGCGCCGGAACAGCCGCCAGCCCTTGGCGCCGAGGTTCACCGCGGCTTCTTCCATGGCGCCGTCGATGTTGCGCAGCGCCACGGTCAGATTGAGCAGGATGAAGGGAAAATAATGCAGGGACTCGACGAAGATGATGCCGTTGAGCCCGTCCATGATGGGCAGGGTGACGCCCAGCCATTCATCGAGCAGCAGGTTGAGGCTGCCCGAGCGGCCGAAGATCAGCTGCAGCGCGACCGCGCCCACGAAGGGCGGCATGATCAGCGGCAGCACGCCCAGGGTCTGGATGATGAGCGCCCCGCGGAACCTGAAGCGGATGGTCAGGTAGGCGAGCGGAACGGCGATGATGGACGCCCAGAACGTGGAGGCCAGGGCGACGTACAGGCTGTTGAAGAAGGAGTCCTTCAGGAGCGTCTGGTGAAAGAAGGCCCCGAAGTGCCCGAAGGTGAAGCTGCCGTCGGCGTTGACGAAGGCGCTGTAGAACACGCTGCCGACGGGTACGACCAGAAACAGGACCAGGAAGGCCAGCACCAGCATTGCTGCGAGCGCCAGGCCTGGAGAAAAGCGGAGCTGACCATCTTGGTTGTTGCGCATGCGGCGGGATCCCGTCTATTTCGTGGCGGCCTGTTGTGCCAGAGCGGCCGCCTTGCCGTAGTTCTCGCCGGCCTGCCGGTTCCAGTCGCCCTGGAGCTTGGACAGCTTCTGGCTGATCTCGGCGTCTTTCTTGTTGCCCGCGAACACGGCGACGAGTTCCGGGTCGGAGACCTGCTTGGCATTCAGAACCGGACTCCAGGCCAGCTTCTTGGCCTCGTCCAGCAGTTTGGCGGCTTCGCCGCTTGGCTTGGCGCCCAGCTTTTGCGTCGCGTCGTGGATGGCCTTGGTGGCCTGCTGCAGCTCTTTCAGGCGGAAGGTGATGGTCTGGTCGAAAAGCGACTGCACGATGTAGTAGCGGCTTTGCGACAGGTTGACGTCGAACTGCACCTTGCTGCGCTTGGCGATGGCGCCCGGGTCGGGATAGCCTTCGGGGATGTTGCTCAGGTCGGCGTAGGGCAGGACCGGCAGCCGCGAAATCTGGGGCTGCAGCAGGATTTCCTGGCCGGCCTTGCTGAGGGCGAACTGGATGAACTTCTTGCCTTCGGCGGGGTTGGACGAGCCCGCGATGAGCGCGATGTTGGCCGGCACGATGGAGGTTTCCTCGGGATAGACGAATTCCACGGGGAATTTCGAGTACTTGCTGGACAGCCCGAAGAAGTCGATCACGGGCCCCGCGCCGAACTGGCCGTTGTTGACGCCGTCGGGCACGCCGAAAGAGCGCTCCGTGACGGCGGCGCTGTTGCCCGCCATGCGCAGCATGGTGTTCCAGCCTTTTTCCCAGCCTTCGCCCTGAAGTATGGTTTCGACCGTCAGGTGCATGGTGCCGGAGCGCGAAGGCGACGTGATGCCGACGTTGCCGAACCATTGGGGCTCGAGCAGATCGGCCCAGGTGGTGGGCTCGGGCAGCTTCTTGGCCTTGAGCAGGCGCGTGTTGTACATGATGCCGTAGCCCGCCAGCGCCTGGCCCATGAACATGCCGTTGGGGTCGTTGATGGGGAAGCTGCCGATCTTGTCGGGGACGTTGGGGTTGGCGACGTCGGTGGCGCTTTCCAGCAGCTTGTCGTTGGCCAGGACCTCGAAGGCGTCCGGGGCGCTGGCCCAGAAGACTTCGGGCCGCTTGCCGGCAGGCGTTTCCTTCACGTAGGCGATGCCCGACACCGTGTTCTTGTTCAGGATTTCGAGCTTGATGTCGGGATGCGCTTTTTCGAACGCCGTCTTGTAGGCCTGGGTGAGTTCCTTGGGAAAGGACGTGATGACGGTCACCGTCCCGGCCAGCGCGGGCGCAGCCGCCGCAAGCGTCAGTGCCGCCAGCAGCGGCCTCAGTTTCATCAGGTTCATGTTCGTCTCCGGTTGTCGCCTTGCGTGGCTTGTGTTAGACATGCAACAGTCGGCGTCAAGTCTAATGAAAAAACCTCGACGCGCCAATCGACAAAGGAATGCGCGCGAAATAATCCGGGTTAATACTAGGGCTTTTATTTTCTTGAAAATTACGATGGATCAGGTTTGAGATTTTCGCTTACTATTCGTGACAATGCATAGTGCAGCCACGCTTACAGACGAATTATGGCGAAAAGAACAGATGGGTGCTTTTTCCGTGACTAAGTTTTTTTCCGCCGTTCGTTATGGCGGCGGCTTCCGCCTGATTGCGGCCCTGGCGCTCGCCCTGGCGCCCGTTCTGTGGCTGTCGGTCAGCCCGCAGCATGCCTGGCCGGTCGTGCCGGAAACCTATCTTCCCATCCATACGGCGATGGAGGTCTTTTCCGTCGTCGTGTCCGCCATGATCTTCGCCATGGGCTGGCACAGCTTCGAGCACCGCACGCCGGCCGCCGTGGCGGTCCTGTCCACGGGCTTCCTCATGGTCGGCCTGCTGGACATCGGGCACTTGCTGTCCTTTCCGGGCATGCCCGACTTCGTCACCCCGAGCTCCGTCGAGAAAGGCATAGAGTTCTGGCTGGCGGCCCGGTTCATCAGCGCCGCCGCCATACTGGCGGTGGCCGCCATGCCGTGGTCGTGGATCTGTCCGCCGTCGATGCGCTACGCAAGCCTGGCGCTGGGCATGGGGCTCGTCGGCCTGGTGTTCTGGGTGATACTGTTCCACCCTTCGTACATCCCGGACACCCACATTGAAGGGCGGGGGCTCACCCCCCTGAAGATCGCCGCGGAATATCTGGTGATCGGCATGTATCTCCTGGCTGCCTTCCTGCTCCTGCCGCGCGCCTCCAACGAAGGCGACCAGCGCCGGGGCGGCTATCTGGCGATCGCGGCGGTCATCCTGGCCCTGGGCGAATTGTGCTTCACCATGTATTTCGAGGCCCAGGACCTGGCCAATCTGCTCGGGCATGTGTACAAAGTGGTGGGCTGCGTGTATTTGTACCGCGCAATATTCGTGTCGGGCGTGAACGAACCCTATCAGCGCCTGCAGCGCTCGCGCGAGCAGCTGCGGCAAAGCGAAAGCAAGTTCAGGGACTTGATGGAATTCGCGCCCGACGCCATTTTCCTGATCGACCAGGCGGGCAGGATGCAGGTCGTCAATGCGCGCGCAGAATCGCTGTTCGGCTTTGCGCGCGGGCGGGCGCTGGGCTCGCCCGTCAGCCAGTTCATACCCTCCTGGCCGCAATGCCCGCTCGACAGCGACGTGCTGTGCCGGAATTCCAGCGGCCAGATCTTCCATGCGGAAATCAGCAGGGGCGTGCTGGAAGCCGACGGCGGCGCGCTCACGATGGCGATCGTGCGCGACCTCACCGAACGCCGCAAGCTGGAAAGCGCGCTGGTGGACCAGCTCAGCCACGACGCCATGACGGGGCTGCCCAACCGCTCCCTGATCCTGTCCAAGCTGGCCGAGGCCATGCTGCGTTCCCGCCTGAGCCGGCACATGGTGGCGGTGCTCTTCCTGGACCTGGACTTCTTCAAGAAGGTCAACGACACCTTCGGGCATGCGCAAGGAGACGAGGTCCTGCACGAAACGGTCAGGCGCATCAAGTCGCAGCTCACCGACGATGAACTCGTCGCGCGCCAGAGCGGCGACGAGTTCATCGTCGTCCAGAGCGCGGTCAAGGACATCTCCGAGGTTTCCGAGCTGGCTGAAAGGCTGCTCAAGATCATGCGCGTGCCGTTCAGCATCCAGGGGCACGACGTCTTCCTGAGCGTCAGCATAGGCATCGCGGTCTATCAGAACGACGAGACCTCGGAAGAAGGCCTGCTGCACAAGGCCCATCTGGCCTTGACCAACGTGAAGAGCGATGCGCGCAACAACTACCGCTATCACGCGCCCGACATGGAGCGCGGCCTGAAGGAAAAAGTGGCCATCGAAGGCCTGTTGCGCCAGGCGATCGACAAGAACGAACTGCTGCTGCATTACCAGCCGCGCATCTGCATGCGCACGGGGGTGTTGAAGGGCGTCGAGGCGCTGGTGCGCTGGCAGCAACCCAAGCTGGGCATGATACCGCCCGGGGAATTCATCCCGGTCGCCGAGGAAAGCGGCCTGATCGACTCCATCGGGACCTGGGTCTTGCAGGAAGCCTGCGCCCAGGCGGTGGCCTGGCGCGAGCAGGGGCTGGGGAAACTGCGCGTGGCGGTGAACTTGTCGCCGCGCCAGTTCCACTATGCGAATCTGGTGGCGCAGGTGCAGGGCATTCTGGCGCAAGCGGGCCTGGAGCCCGACCACCTGGAAATCGAGATCACGGAAAGCGCGGTGATGAAGGACACGGAATCCGCCATCAACACCCTGCATCTGCTGAAGGAGCTCGGCGTCGTCGTGTCGGTCGACGACTTCGGCACGGGCTATTCCTCGCTCAGCTATCTGAAGCTGTTCCCCATCGACATCCTCAAGATCGACCAATCCTTCGTCAGGGACATGCTGGACAATCCCAGCGACGCCGCGATCGCCAAGGCCATCATCGCCCTGGGCCAGAGCCTGCGGCTCACGGTCGTGGCGGAAGGGGTCGAGACCCGCGGCCAGGCCCAGTCATTGAAGGCCCTGGGCTGCGACGAAATGCAGGGCTATTACTTCAGCCGCCCGGTCCCGGCCGCGCAGATCATCGAAATCGCGCAGCGGCACAGCCCCGCGCGCGCCGGGGAATGGGTGGACGAGATCAGCCAGACCGCGCCGGACTGAAACCCGGCCGGCGCAACGGCGCCCGGTGCTCGCCGCCTGGCGCGCGCCATGCGCCGGGGCCGGGGCGGAGCAGGGCAAGATTCGCGGCGCGCTCCATGGGTCCGGCCTGCTGTATCGGACAGCTTTGTTCATGAAAGTTTATTTTTCGTGATAAAAATCATGGTACATTGCCAAAACACATAATCTGTTACGTTTTTGCAGCCACGACAAAGCAGTCAGCAGGGCGGCAAGACGCACTCTCATGCGGTGTTTGTTCGAGTTCGTCTGGGTGGCCGCGCCATCAACTGGAGAATACTTTGAACAAGACCCTTCCAGCTTTGTTTGCGACAGGCCTCGCCGCAATCACTCTCAGCGCCTGCGACGGCAGCAGCGGCGTCGCTTCCAGCGACGGGCCCGGCAAGCCGAACATACTGTTCGTGATCATGGACGACGTGGGCATAGACCAGATGGCGTCCTTCGGCTATGGCGGGGCGGTGGCGCCCAAGATGCCCAATATGGACGCGGTCGCCACCGCGGGCATACGGTTCCGCAATACCTGGTCCATGCCCGAGTGCTCGCCCGGGCGCGCCGCCTTCTTCCTGGGCCGCTACCCCATGCGCACCCATATCTTCCAGGCCATCGGGCCCAACGACCTCGCCAATTCCCAGGTCTCGCCGTATGAAATGACGGCGCCCAAGGTGCTGAAGCGGGCCGGCTACGAAAGCGCGATGTTCGGCAAGTTCCACCTTGCCGGGCCCGAAAACAACGAGGCGGGCAATGCCACGCCCAGCGTGCTCGGCTGGGACTATTTCTACGGCTGGGTGGGCGGGCTGCCCGGTTCGGTCGACGCCACCGCGGGCGGCGCCGCATCCAGCGAAATCTACTCCTGCGGCTTCGTGCCCGGCAAGCTGGCTGGCGGCGCGGACACCGGCGCCTGCCACCAGCCCGACGGCCGCTGCTCCGTCATCACCGGCAATGCGCGCACGCAGGACTCGCCGGGGCTGCAATGCCTGGACTCGGGCGGCATTTTCGTGCCGAACCAGACTTGCGGGCCGCGGCCGTCCACGCTCGACTTCACGCGCTTGAACGGCTATTACGTCTCGCCCCTGGTCATCATCGACAAAGGCAAGGTGGAAGAAGTGCCGCCCACCGACGCGCGCGCCCGGGGCTATCGCACCCGCATCGAGACCGATGCGGCCATAGACTGGATCAACACCCGCGCTCCCGGCAAGCCTTGGATGGCGACGGTCAGCTACACCGCCGCGCATACGCCTTGGCAACAGCCGCCGCGCGACCTGCTTTCGGCCTCCGGCCCCGTTTCCGACGGCCTGGACTGCAAGGGCTCGGCGGCCGGGCGGCTCATACAAGACAAGATGACCGAGGCGATGGATACCGAATTCGGGCGGCTGCTGGTCGAAACCGGCCTGGCGCGCCGCGGAGACGGCGGCAAGCTGGTCTACGACCCCAAGGCCACGAACACCGTCATCGTCATCATGGGCGACAACGGCTCGCTGGGCACGGCGGTCAAGCAGCCTTTCATCCCGGGGCAGGCCAAGGGCACCGCCTACCAGACCGGCGTCTGGGATCCGCTCATCATCGCGGGCCCGCAGGTGGCGCAGCCGGGCCGCGAAGTCGGGCACATGGTCAACGCCGTGGACCTCTTCCAGCTGTTCGGCGAGCTCGCGGGCCTGGACGTGCACAAGGAGGTCCCCGGCACGGTCGATTCGGTCGGCGTCCTGCCTTACCTGAAGGATCCGGCGCAACCCAGCCTGCGCAGCATCAACTTCACGATGGGCGGGCTCAACCAGCAGGCCAACGGCGCGCGGAACGGGCCTTGCGTGATCAGCGGCAGCTGCACGCACATTCCGACCTCCAAGAGCGTATGCGAAGACAATCAAGGCGTCTGGTGGGGGCCGGGCTATACCAGCGATACCGTGGTGAAGAACGGCGGCGCGGGCTACGAGCAGTGCGTGCAGGTCAACCAGGCTCTTTTCAAAGCCGGGCGCGACCTGATCAGCATCATGCCCGAGACCTCGGCCGCCATCCGCGACGAGCGCTACAAGCTGGTGCGCAACATCACGCCCGCCTACGACACGGCCACGGACAGCTTCGTTTCCACGGTGACCGAAGAGCTCTACGAGGTGAACCAGGCCGCGCCCGTGCCGCTGCTGGATACGCCCGACCGCAACTTGCTGCTCAGCCCCTCCGCCGACACCCAGGCGATCCATGAACGCTTGCAAGCCCAGCTGGACCGCATGCTGGCCTCCGCTCCCGATTGCCCGGGCGACGGCAACATGGACGGCGTGGTCGACGGCAAGGACCTGGACGAATGGGGCCGCATCGCCCATGCCTGGGGTCTGTCCAGCGTCTACGACTTCGTGGTCAACGGCCTGCGGGACGGCCTGACCAACACCGCCGACGCAGGCGTCATCCAGAACAATCTGGGCAAGACCTGCGAGCGTTCCTATGGCATCTATTGAGCCCGGACGGCGCAGGATGCTGGCCGCGGGCGGCGGCGCGCTCGCGCTGCTGGCCGGCGGGGCCGCCTTCGGGTGGCTCAGGCGGCCCGCGCCGCCGCCGGCCGAGCCCGCCGTCATCCTGGGCGACGGAATCGCCACGCCCAAGGGCATGGCCTGGGTCCCGCCCGGCACGTTCCTGATGGGCAGCGACAACCGGCTGGCCCAGCCGAACGAGCGCCCGGCCCACGCGGTCCGCGTGCGCGGCTTCTGGATGGATCTCACCCACGTCACCAACGACCAGTTCGCCGAATTCGTGCGGCAAACCGGCTATGTCACGACCGCGGAAAAAATCCCCGATTGGGAGACCATCCGGGTACAGCTGCCTCCCGGCGTTCCGAAGCCGCCGGACGGCGTGCTGGTGCCCGGCGCCATGGTCTTCGTCGGCACCAAGGGTCCGGTCGACCTGGCCGACTATACCCAATGGTGGCGCTACGTGCCGGGCGCGGACTGGCGGCATCCGCAAGGGCCCGGCAGCTCCATCGCGGGCAAGGGCGACCACCCGGTGGTCCAGGTCAGTCACGAAGATGCCCTGGCTTATGCGAAATGGGCGGGAAAGCGCCTTCCGACCGAAGCCGAATGGGAATACGCGGCGCGCGGCGGCCTGGAGCAGGCCACCTATGCCTGGGGCGACGACGCGATGCCCGAGGGCCGGATGCTGGCCAATTACTGGGACACCCGGCAGCGCAGCTTCCCGGTGGTCAGCCCCCAGGCCGGCGGGGCCGCCGGCACCCTGCCGGCCGGCACCTTCCCGCCCAACGGCTACGGCCTGTACGACATGACCGGCAATGCCTGGCAATGGGTGGCCGACTGGTATCGGGCCGATTACTTCGCCCGCCAGGCCCGCGCCGGCAAAGCTCCGGCCGACGATCCGCAAGGCCCAGCGGAATCCTTCGATCCCTCCGATCCCGGCGTGCCGGCCGGCGCGCCCAAGCGGGTCATCCGGGGCGGCTCCTTTCTTTGCAATGAAAGCTATTGCCTGTCCTACCGGCCCAGCGCCCGGCGCGGCTCCGATCCCTACAGCCCCATGTCCCACGTGGGCTTCCGGCTGGTGCGGGACGGCCCGCCGGTCAACGTATCATCTGGTTGATCTCGATGATGGGCAGCATGACGGCCAGCACGATGAACAGTACGATCCCGCCCATGACCAAGGTCATCAGCGGTTCCAGCAGCGCCGTCATGGCGAGCGCGCGCCGCTCCAGCTCGTTGGACAGCGTGCGCGCCGCGCGTTCCAGCATGGCCGGCAATTCCCCCGTCCGCTCGCCGCTGCCTATCAGGTGGATCAGCAGCGGCGGGAAGGCCTTCTGCGCCTGCAGGGCCGGCGCGAGCGGGCTGCCTTCGCGCACCCGCCGCGCCGCGTCTTCCACCGCCAGGCCCAGCCTGTCGTTGCTCAGCGTGCGGCGTGCGGCGTCCAGCGCGGCCAGCAGGGGGACCCCGCTGCTGGTCAGGATGGCCAGGGTCGAGGCATAGCGGGCGGTGTTCACGCCAAGCACGAAGCGGCCCAGCAAGGGCAGGCGCAGCACGCGCGCGTGCCAGGCCAGGCGGGCGGGCGGGTGGCGCAAATACCAGCGCCAGCCGGCGAACAGCAAGGCGAGCGCCAGGGCCGCAAGCGCGCCCCAGTCGCGCAGGAAGGCGCTGGCGGACAGCATAATGCGCGTCAGCAGGGGCAGGGCCTGCTGGGTCTGGGCGAAGGCGCCCACCACCTGGGGCACGACGTAGCTGAGCAGGAAGATCACGATGGCGATGGCCGTCACGGTCACGATCGCGGGGTAGATGAAGGCCGTCAACACCTTGTTGCGCAGGGCGCCGCGCGACTCGATGTAGTCGGCCAGCTTTTCCATCACCTGGGACAGCTCGCCGGACTGTTCGCCCGCCTCGATCAGCGCCCGGTAGACGGACGGGAAGTCCCGCGGCCGCGCCGCCATGGCGTCGCACAGGCGGTGCCCGGCGCGCACGTCGGCGCGCACCGCCGCCAGCGCGTGAGCCACGTGCCGGCGCTCGGCCTGCTCGAG
>JACDJC010000846.1_pt1 | contig 31360 bp, 30 predicted proteins | sample 7454191 | NCBI WGS metagenome assembly JACDJC01 (sample SAMN14253291, study PRJNA609438) | sludge metagenome | isolation source: sludge after 25d culture with pyrite and EDTA | collected 2018-12-20
AAGAAGGTGCCGACGGGTGTGGGGAGAGATGTTGGCGCCTGGCAGGGTGAACCAGAAGAAGACAAACTGGAGGTGGCCTTGGATTTCAGATTGCTACGTTACTTCGTCGCAGTTGCGGAAGAACTGCATCTGGGCCGTGCAGCCGAGCGTCTGGGCATCGAGCAATCACCTGTGTCGCGTGCGATGCGCGACCTGGAAAGCCAGCTTGGCGTGCAGTTGTTCGACCGCAACACACGCCTGACGCGGCTGACCTGGGCCGGCCAGGTGTTCCTCGTCGAATGCCGGCGCGTGCAAGCCACCGTCGAGCAGGCAGTCAAGAGCGCCAAGGCGGCGGCGCAGGGCTACCAGGGCCATCTGCGCATCGCCATCTGCGACAGCCTGGCGCAGCCCCGCATCGCCACCTTGCTGGCACGCAGCCGCGAGGATGAGCCCGATCTGGAGATTCGCGTCTTCGAGCTACCGTTCGCGCAGCAGCTCAAGATGCTGCACGACGATCTGCTGGACATCGGCTTTGCGTTGTCAAACGCGGTGCATGATGGCCTCGTCGCCGAGCCGGTGTGGACCGATCCGCTGTCGGTGATCGTGCCCACACGCCATCCCTTGCTGGCATACGTGCAGGTGCCGCTGGCCGAAGCCTTGAAGTTCCCGCTGGTTCTGTGCCATCCCGAATCGGGATCGGGCTGCCGTCATCAGATTCAAGCGATGCTGGAGGACGCAGGCACGCCGCTCAAGCTGGTCGATGAAGTGACCAGCCTGGGCGTAATGTTGACACTGGTCGGCGCCGGCTACGGCATCGGCTTCGCCATCGCCTCGCAAGTGCGGACGCTACAGCGCCCGGACATCTCCATTCGCCCTCTGGCCGACATCCCACCGATGCTCTCTACCTACCTGCTGCGCCGCCAGGGCGAACCCTCGGAGCCCATGAAGCGGTTCATCGAGCGGGTGAAAGACGGCGCCGCGCCGGTCGATGATGAGCCAGTCCTTTGAGGACGGCAGCTCGCCTGTCCATTGCGACCTGTGGCGTGGTGTGCCCGTAGACAGATAGACTTCGGAATGAAATCCGATGCTCTGGCTGTTGGTGGATGTGCCTGGCTCGCTTTGGATCACCCGCAACGGCCTGCGTTGACCAGGCCGAAGACTTGAGTCCACAATCGAGTCCATTCCGTGACGCTTGGATCGGAAAAGACGTTCGTAATAAACGAGTTAGCGACCGGGTGCTGTTCCCTTCACCCGCTCCATTTCTTCCGATCCCCCGATTGTCGAGCTGTCCTGAACCCATGGCGGATCCGATCGGCGCGCGGCGGGTGACCCTTGGTTGGCGCGAGTGGCTGGCCTTGCCGCAGCTGGGCATCGACGTGCTCAAGGCCAAACTCGATACCGGCGCTCGCAGCAGTTCCCTGCACGTCGACACATTGGAGGCGTTCCAGCGCGATGGCGCGACCTGGCTGCGATTCGCCCTGCACCCGGGGCGGCGTCAGCTGCTTGCGGTGTGCTGCGAGGCGCCGGCGCTGGATCGGCGCATGGTCACCGACACCGGTGGACGGCGTACCGACCGCTGGTTCATCCGCAGCGAGGTGCAGTTGGCCGGGGTGCGGTTCAGCATCGACATCAATCTCACCGATCGGCGGCATATGCTGTTTCCGATGCTGCTCGGCCGCAGCGCCCTGGCTGGACGCTTCATCGTCGATCCGTCGCGTTCCTACACTCAATCCCGCCCGTTGCCATCGGCCACGTCCCCCACGAGCCCCGCATGAAGATTGCCATCCTGTCGCGCAACACCCGTCTGTATTCGACCAAGCGTCTGGTCGAGGCTTCGCGTGAGCGTGGCCATGTGGTGCGCGTGTTCGACCCGTTTCGCTGTTATGTGCGTATCGCGCCGGGCGCGGTGGCGATCCGCTACAACGGCAAGCCGGTGCGCGACATCGACGCGGTGATCCCGCGCATCGGTACCTCGACCACGTTCTACGGCACCGCGGTGCTGCGCCAGCTGGAGATGATGGGCGTGTACACGCCGAACCCGTCCGACGCGGTGCTGCGTGCGCGCGACAAGCTCCGCTGCCTGCAGATCCTTGCTGCGCAAGGCATCGCCATGCCGGTGACCGTGTTTGGTGACAACCCGGACGACAGCGCCGACGTACTGGCCCTGCTCGGCGACCCGCCGCATGTGATCAAGCTCAACGAAGGCAGCCAGGGTGCTGGCGTGGTGCTGGCGGAAAAACGCAGCGGATCGCAGAGCGTGATCGAGGCGTTCCGCGGGCTGTACGCGAACTTCCTGGTACAGGAATTCATCGCCGAGGCTGGCGGCAGCGATATCCGCTGTTTCGTGGTCGGCAGGAAGGTCGTGGCCGCGATGCAGCGCGAAGCCGTTCCCGGCGATTTTCGTGCCAACCTGCATCGCGGTGGCAGCGCGGTGGCGGCGGTGTTGAGTGCCGAGGAGAAGCGCATCGCCGTACAGGCAGCTGTGGCGCTCGGCCTGGGTATCGCCGGCGTCGACCTGTTGCGCTCCAACCGTGGGCCGCTGCTGCTGGAAGTGAATGCCTCGCCTGGACTGGAGGGTATCGAAGCCGCCACCGGGGTGGATGTGGCTGGCGCGATCGTGGCCTTTCTTGAGCATCGAAGAGCCAGGCGGCACTGACCGCCAGATCGTCCCGGACTCAGCCGCGCCCTCCGGTTAACCGTCGCCTAACCAGCAAGCCGCTATAAAACCCAAGCCGTCTGTCTGCGAGTACTCCATGTGACGGACGGCAGGTGATGGTAGCGGGGCAGTTGTTTGGGCCCAGGTGGGCGACGGCGAGTCGTGCATCTGGGCCTTTTTCTTGCCGATGCACCGGTTTCACCCAAGCTTGTTAAGCTGGCATCTCCAGCCGGCCCGTGCGCCGGTTGTGCAGGAGTGACACATGCGCGTACTGGTGATCGAAGACAACAGCGATATCGCGACCAACATCGGCGATTATCTGGAAGACCGTGGCAACGTGGTGGATTTCGCCGGCGACGGCGTGACCGGCCTGCACCTGGCCGTGGTGCACGATTTCGACGTGATCGTGCTGGACCTCACGTTGCCGGGGATGGACGGCCTGGACGTGGCGCGCAAGCTGCGCCACGAGGCGCACAAGCAGACGCCGATCCTGATGCTGACCGCGCGCGATGCGCTGGAGCAGAAGCTGACCGGCTTCGAGACCGGCGCCGACGACTACATGACCAAGCCGTTCGCCTTGCAGGAACTGGCCGCCCGGCTGGAAGTGCTGGCGCGCCGTGGCAAGGGCCCGCAGAGCCGGGTGCTGAAGGTGGCCGACCTCACCTTCAACCTGGACACGCTGACCGTGAACCGCGAGGGCAAGTCGATCCAGCTGAACCCGATCGGCTTGAAGCTGCTGCAGGCGCTGATGGAAGCCAGCCCTTCGGTGGTGACCCGGCAGGACCTGGAGCAGCGCGTGTGGGGCGAGGAGCTGCCCGACAGCGACAGCCTGCGCGTGCACATCCACGGTCTGCGCGCGGCGATCGACAAGCCGTTCGACAAGCCGTTGATCCACACCCGGCACGGCATCGGTTACCGCATGGTCGAGCCGGATGCGGTCCAGGCGTAAGCTCCGTTACCGCCTGATCGTCTCTTTCGCGCTGTTCGGCTTCGGCCTCAGCGCGTTGTTTGCCGTGGCCTCGCTCTATGTGCGCGCCAAGGTCGAGAACCAGTTGATCAACGCCAGTTTGCAGAGCGACGTCAATCAGGCAGTCGAGAACAAGCATGAGCATCCCGACCTGCCGTTGAAGTCGGACCTGATCGATGCCTGGCTCTGGAGTGACCGCACCATCTACAAGGCTCCCCTGGCCTGGCAAAACCTGGCTACTGGCGTCTACGACATGAGGGAGCTGGATGCTTCCGGACAGCCGCGACATTACAAGCTGGCCGTGAGCCGCAAATACGGGCTGATTGCCTTCGTCAGCTACGACATCAGCCGCGAGGACCTGGGCAAGCGACAACTGATTCTGTCGCTGATTGGCGCCGTGTTGCTGTTCAGCCTGCTGTCGCTGGCGATTGGCCTGTGGTTGTCGCGTCGGGTGCTGAAGCCGGTCAGCGAGCTGGCCCAGCGGCTGCGCGATTTTCGCCGGGCCGGCAAGGCCGAGCCGTTGGCGCCGCATTTCGCCGACGACGAGGTCGGCGAGCTGGCGCACGCGCTGGACGAGTATTCGGAGCGCCTCACCGCGATGGTCGAGCGCGATCGCGAATTCAACTCCGACGTCAGCCATGAATTGCGCACGCCGCTGGCGGTGATCGCCAGCACCACCGAATTGTTGCAGGGTTCGCCCGATCTCACCGAGAAGTTGAGCGAGCGCTTGAAGCGGATCGAGCGCGCCTCGCGTCAGGCCACCGAATTGATCGAGGCGCTGCTGTTACTGTCGCGCGCCGAGCGGCGCGGACCCACCCGCGGTGAGACTACCGAGGTGGGCAAGGTCGCCGCCGACGTGATTGACAGCCAGCGCCCGCAGATGCGCGGCAAGCCGCTGACGATCGAACTGGACGTGCGCGAGTCGGTCACCGTCAACGCTCCCGCGTCCGTGCTGTCGGTCGCGCTGACCAACCTGATCGGCAACGCGATCAAATACACCCTCGAGGGCAGCGTGCAGGTGGTGGTGGCAAACGGCGGCATCGAGGTGATCGACACCGGCCCCGGGATCAAGCCGGAGGATGCCGAGCGACTGTTCCAGCGTGGCGTACGCGGCGAGGGCGTCGGTGGTAGCGGCGCCGGGCTCGGCCTGGCGATCGTACGTCGGCTGTGCGAGTTGTACGGCTGGGATGTTTCGATGCGTCCGCGCAGCGATGCGAACGGCGCGATCGCCAGCATCGTGTTTTCGTAGGCATCACCGCACTGGCGCGTCGAACAGATCCGCCTGGGCCTGGTAGCTGTCGCGGTCGACGAAGCCGGTCAGGCCCACGCCGACCAACCGATAACGGCTGTCGGACGGTCGCTCGACGCGCTCGCGCAGCGCGCAGGCGATCGAGCCCAGCTCCTGCGCCGAGCGCGGCCGCTGCGGCGGGGTGAGGCTGCGGGTCAGCGTGTGGAAGTCGGCGGTCTTCAGCTTCAACACCACGGTGCGCGCGACCCGGTCGCGCTCGCGCTGATAGCCGGCCCAGGCCTTGTCGGCCAGGCGGCGGATATGCGGTTCGAGTTCGTCCAGCTTCAGATCGTGCTCGAAGGTATCCTCGGCGGAGATCTGCAGGGTTGGTCGTTCCGGTTCCACGGCATGCTCGTCGATGCCGTTGGACAGCTCGTGCAGGCGCCGACCCCAGCGGCCAAAGCGCTGCTCCAGCGCTGCCGCCGCGAAGGCGCGCAGTTCACCGACGGTGGCAATGCCGAGCGCGGCCAGTTTCGCCTCCATCACCTTGCCCACGCCGGGCAGGCGGCCTACCGGCAACGGCGTGAGGAAGGCCTCGATCTGGTGCGGGCGGATCACGTACAGGCCATCCGGCTTGTTCCAGTCCGAGGCGATCTTGGCCAGGAACTTGTTCGGCGCCACGCCGGCGGAGGCAGTCAGTGCGGTCTCCTCGCGGATCGTGGCGCGGATCGCCTCGGCGGTGGCGGTGGCCGAGGGCAGGTGGGTCCTGCTCGCGGTGACATCGAGGTACGCCTCATCCAGCGACAGCGGCTCGATCAGGTCGGTGTGCCGCGCGAAGATCTCGCGGATCTGCCGCGACACCGCCTTGTAGCGCACGAAATCCGGCGGTACGAACACCAGGTGCGGACACAGCCGCTCCGCGCTGATCGCCGGCATCGCCGAGCGCACGCCGAATACGCGTGCCTCGTAACTGGCCGCGCACACCACCGAGCGTGCGCCACGCCAGGCCACGGCCACCGGCTTGCCGCGCAACGAGGGGTCGTCGCGCTGCTCCACCGACGCGTAGAAAGCGTCCATATCGATGTGCACGATCTTGCGTGAAACGAAGGACAAGGGTATGGCCGAACCAGAGGCGGAAACACGCTCATTCTAGCCAGCGCACCGGCACGTCGAGGTCCCAACGGGCTTTCAGTGCGCTTTGTGTCCACCCCGCGTCGCGATTTGCCGGGCCAGTTCCCCGGCGAGACGCTCGGCGGTGGCCGGATATCCGGCGAGGAACAGGAACGGCTCGATCAGTTCCAGCTCCATCAGCAGGAACCGGCCATGGCAAATCACGCCGTCGACGCGCGCATAGGCCGGATTGCCGTATCCCATGGCAGCCACCGCGGCCAGCGCCTGCCCCGCTGCAGCCAAGGTGGCAGGATCGGGTTTGGCTACCATCGTGCTGCCGTGTTCGCCTTGCACCCGGTAGTCGCCGGTTGCCGGGCGCTTGATCACGGCATGGCTGAACTCGCCGGCGAAATACAGCAGCGACCATTCGCCCGCGCTGACGATCTCCGGCACGAACGGCTGTACCAGGTAGTCGAGTTCGGCGGGCAATCCGCGCAGCGCCTGGGCAAGCCGGGCGTCGCCGACGTTGCCGCGCAGCGTGTGCCAGGCACCGCCGCTGATGGTCGGTTTGATCACGACGGATGCGGCCGGCATGGACGCCAACACCGCGGTCAGTTCGCTGGCGCCGGCCAACCGGGTCGGGATGATTGCGATGTCCTGCCGGGCAAGTTCCAGCAGGTAGCGCTTGTCGCTGTTCCAGCGCAGCAGTCGACTGTCGTTGATCGTGGGAACGCCGAGCCGGTCGAGCCGCTCCAGCCATTGCCCGAACGCGGCGTGATGCTTGAAGTAATCCCAGATCGTGCGGATCAACACCGCCTCGAATCCCGACCAGTCCACCGCCGGGTCGTTCCAGATGCACGACACCGGCTCGATGCCGAGCCGTCCGAGCGTCGCGGCCAGATGGGCATCGTCAGGCTGGATCGACGGATAGTCCGCGGACGTGGCGAAGGCGATCCGGGGGTGCGCAGCGAGCAAGGACATTGCGTCATTTTAGCATCGCGCAGGCAGCGTACCTGTCGTCGTTCGCGTGCCGTACCATGTGGCTCGCATGCCACACCATATTGGAGGGCACGTCCTCGACAATGGCAACGTGGCCGCCACGCCGCTCGAACCCATCAACGCCTGTGTCCGTCGCCTGGGTACCCGGGACGCCGTGATGATCGTCATCGACGTCGTGATCGGAGCCAGTGCGATCAATGCCCCGGCGATGCCGGCATGAGCCTGATGATCATCGCGCTGGGCGTGCCGGTGTATTACGGCTGGCAGCGCTGGACGCGCCCGCACGCGGCGTAACTGCCATTCACGCTTCGTCCCGATAATGGCGCTTTGAGCAGGATCCACCGCCGATGAAACATCTTGTGCCGATCTGCCTCGGGCTGGGCTTGCTGGGCGGTTGCCATGCCGCCGCTGCGCCTGCGCTGCCGGATCTGGCCAGTGCCTTGTCCACCCATCAGGTCAGCGTCGATCAGGTGCTGCGGATCGGTGCCGTCGAGCATGCTGGCGACGGCGTGGCGCAACGGCGCTACACGTTTCAGCCGGCAGCGCATCCGCAGATCGTGCTGACACCCGCGGGTGACGCGTGGGACTGGTCGGGGCAGGGCGAGTTGCGCATTCGCGTGCAGAACGCGATGCCCTGGGCGGTCACCTTGCACGTGGAAATCGAAGGCGTCACGGCAGGTCAGCGCTTGCAGGCCACCGCAGGCCTGCCGGCGGGACCGCCGCAGACGCTGGTGATTCCCCTGCAGGCGACCTCGCCGCGCGCCCAAGGCATGCAGGCGGGGCCGGCGATGCCGTTCGACGATCACGGCCGGCTCGTCCTGCTGGCAACTACGGTCGAGGGCGTGCTGGATCGGCGCCGGGTCCGGGCGATCCGGCTGGAAGTTCCCGCGCCCCAAACCGCGCAGACCTTGCTGTTCGGCGCGGTCGATACCACCGCGGGCGCGGCCACGCTGCATGACGCCTATGCCGGCATCGTCGACCGCTACGGCCAGTTCACTCGCGCCAGTTGGCCGGAGAAGATCGCCAGCGATGCGGCGCTGCGGGCGGCCGCCAAGATCGCTCTACCCGGGCAGGCAACGGCCGCTCTGGATGCCTACGGCGGACGTCTGGACGTGCATGGACTACGCAAGACCGGCTGGTTCCACACGCAGGAACTGGGCGGCCGCTGGCACCTGGTCACGCCGGATGGCCACGCCTTCTTTTCGCTGGGCGTGAACGCGGTGGCCTCCGATGGGGGGCGCAGTTATGTGCAGGGCCGCGAATTCATGTTTCGCGACTTGCCGCCGGACCGCGGGCCGTGGGCGGCGTTCTACGGCGACAGCGACAGCCGCCGTGCGGAGCAGGGCGCCAACGCGGGTATCGGCGACAACCATGGCCGCTGGTTCGACTTCCAGGCGGCGAATCTGTATCGCATCGATGGCGACAACTGGCTTCCTGCGTGGCGTCTACGCGCGTTGGATCGCCTTGAGGCCTGGGGCTTCAACACCATCGGCAACTGGAGCGATGCCGCCCTGGGCCAGGCGCATCGGCTGCCGTACACACGCTCGATCAACATCGCCGGGGATTACGCCAACGTGGCCAGCGGCTACGACTACTGGGGTCGCATGCCCGATCCGTTTGATCCGCGCTTCGTGTGGGCTGCCGAACAGGCCGTGGCGACAGCCAGCGCCAGCGTGCGTGAGGATCCGTATCTGCTCGGCTACTTCGCCGACAACGAACTGGCCTGGGCTGGCGTGGGTCCGCACGGCCGCTGGGGACTGGCGCTGGGGACGCTGGCTGGCGACGCCACGAGCCCGGCCAAGCAAGCCTTCATCGCGTCGCTGAAGAAGGAATACGTGTCGCCGGAAACGCTCGCCTCCGCCTGGGGTATCGCACTGACGTCGTGGAATGCGCTGGATGCCACCGGCTTCCGGGCACCGTTGCCAGACAAGGCGCGTCCGGCGATCGCCCGCGACTACAGCGCCTGGTTGCGGCGTTATGCCGACACCTACTTTCGCGTGGTGGCTGCGGCGATCCGCCGACACGACCCGCACCACCTGTTCCTCGGCGGTCGCTTCGCGGTAAACACCCCCGAAGCGGTGGCCGCGTGTGCGCAGTACTGCGACGTGGTCAGCTTCAACATCTACGCCGACCTGCCGCAGCATGGCTTCGATGCCGCCGCCGTGCGCCAGCTCGACAAGCCGGTGCTGATCAGCGAATTCCACTTCGGTTCGGCTGACCGTGGTCCGTTCGGCCAAGGTGTGGTCTCCGTTGCCAGCGAGGCGCAACGCGGCCCGGCATACGCGCGCTTCGTGGCCGCGGCCGCCAGCGACCCGCAGATCGTGGGCGTGCACTGGTTTCAGTACGCCGACCAACCGGTGAGCGGACGGCTGCTCGATGGCGAAAACAGCCATCTTGGCCTGGTGGGAATCACGGACATCCCGTTTGGCGGGTTGGTCGAGGCGGTGCGTGCGGCGAACTGGCGGGAAACGCAGCCGCCTGTCAGACAGAGGGAGGACTTGCCGAAGCGTTAATATAGGGTGATTTGATATGCTGCGGAACCACGCGGCCATCGCGATGGTCGACGGAACTCGCGTACTCCATAAACCGGGACAGTTCACCATGAACATGATTCGTTCCTCGCTCACCGCCTCACTCATCATCGCCGCCGGGCTCGCCGCCATTCCCGCGTCGCCCGCGCATGCCGCCGACGAACTCGGCGGCAGCCCGGTGCCTGGTGTATGCATGCTTTCGCGTGAGGCGGTGTTTGCCCAGTCCAAGGTTGGTCAGGCTGCCAGCGAGCGGCTGGTCCAGTTGGCCCAGCAGGCGCGCAGCCAGTTGGCGGCCCAGCGCGCGCCGCTCGACACGGATATCCAGAGTTACCAGCAGAAGGCATCGTCGCTTGGCGAGGCCGACCGCAAGCAACAGGGGGCAGCCCTGCAGCAGCGCCTGCAGACGTTCGAGTCGCAGGCCAACGAGCAGAACGAACGCATCCAACTCACCCGTGCCAAGGTCATGCACCAGATCGGGCAGGAAGCGCAGCCGCTTATTGCCGCCAGCTACAAGAGCCACAAGTGCGGACTGCTGCTGAATCGCGATACCGTGCTGGGCGGCAACACCACCAACGACCTGACCAGCGAGGTGGTGGCGGGACTGGATCGCAAGATCACGACCATGAGCTTCAACCTGGAGCCGTTGCCGAGCAAGGGCGCACCAGCTAGCGGCGCGAAGTAGCAGGAGTTTCCGATACGGGCTCGCGATGACATCATCCGGGCTCGTGGCGAACGCATGATGACCACCCATACCGCATATCCCATTGGCACGCCGGGACAGCCCTGGGGCGAGGCGGAAGTCGCCGCCTGGCGGGCACGGCAGCATGTCCGGCGCAGTTACGAGACGGACGTGCTGCGCCGGATCGAAAGCCTGCGTGCGCACTTCGATGTGTCGCAATATGGCCAGCTCGACTATCCCTCCGGCAGCTACCCGTTGTTCGCGGTCCGTAGCCGGGACTGGCGTGATGAACTCCCCGTGGTGCTGGTGACCGGCGGCGTGCACGGCTACGAGACCAGCGGCGTGCATGGCGCCTTGCAATTCGCCGAGTTGCACGCGGCCGGCTATGGCGGCCGGGTCAACCTGCTGGTGGCCCCTTGCGTAAGCCCGTGGGGATACGAGCGGATTCATCGCTGGAACGCGGACGCACTCGACCCGAACCGCTCGTTCCATGACGACAGCCCGGCGCAGGAATCAGCGGCCCTGATGCGCCTGGTCGCGCCGCTCCGCGAGCACGCGCTGGTGCACATCGATCTGCATGAAACCACCGACAGCGACGAGACCGAGTTCCGCCCGGCGCTGGCTGCGCGCGATGGTGTGGCATTCGAGCCGGGCGAGATCCCCGACGGCTTTTACCTGGTCGACGACAGCATCCATCCGCAGCCGGCGTTTCAACAGGCGATCATCGACGCGGTGGCCAAGGTCACTCATATCGCGCCTGCCGACGAGCATGGCCAGATCATCGGTTCGCCCGTATTCGCGCCAGGGGTGATCCGGTACGCACTGAGACAGCTTGGCCTCTGCGCCGGCATCACCGACGCGCCCTACCGGACCACCACCGAGGTCTATCCCGACAGTCCGCGTGCCACGCCGGAGCAGTGCAATGCCGCGCAGGCGGCGGCGGTGTGCGCGGCGATCGATTTTGCGCTGGCACACCCGACCGTGGCTTCTGGCGACCAGTGAAGCGGCGCGAGCCAGACTGGCGCCGCGGTTGCCCAGCCGCTCGGCAAGTCCGGGCAGACACCCAGGCGCCGTGATCGCCCGTCGGACGCGCGCGCGTCGACGCGGCCACCTCAGTCCGGCTACTGCCACCAATGAAAAACCCGCAGAGGGGAGTCTGCGGGTTGGGGGTCCATCTATAAGTGGGAGAGGAGGGGAGGCCTCGCCACACCGTGGGAACCGTGTCTCACGACACGGGATTAATGTACTTGACGGTGTGTTAATGGCGCGTGACTGATGTGATCAGGCGATTGTCACACACGAACGGGTATGTTGGCGTTCGACGCCGCAGCGGCCAGGGCGCGATACTGGAGCCACCCCAAATTGCTGTTCCCGCGCCGAAGCATGCCTGTCGATACCGTTGCCGCCAACCGCCATATGAACCGCTTTGCCGACCACGCGCAGGTGTGGCTGTTCGGCTACGGCTCGCTGATCTACAAGGTGGATTTTCCCTACCTCGAGCGGCGCCCGGCAAGCATCCAACATTGGGCGCGACGCTTCTGGCAGGGCTCGCATGATCATCGTGGCACGCCGGAAGCCCCCGGTCGCGTGGTCACCCTGGTCCCGCAGCGCGACGCTGTATGCAGCGGCATGGCCTACCTGATCACGCCGGCGGTATTCGCCCAGCTCGATGTGCGCGAGAAGAACGGCTACCTGCGTTTTGCCACCGAGCTCCACCTCGGCCAGGACGAGCAGGCCGAGGGCCTGGTGTATATCGCCACGGCAGAAAACGCCGCGTTTCTGGGACCGGCGCCCGAGGTCGAGATCGCCCGCCACATCGCCACCTCGTCGGGACCCAGCGGGCCGAATCGCGACTACCTGCTGCAGCTCGCCGGCGCCTTGCGCGAGCTCGGTGCACACGATCCGCACGTGTTCGAGATCGAGCGTCATCTGGTACACCTGATCGCGCGCGAGTGGCATATCGGCGAAGATTGAGCGGTTGCCGACGCGGTGTTGCGCTGCTCCGGAGCATTCCCACTCGTCCCTGCAGCAGTTCTTCAAGAACCACGCCGACTCGTTGTAGGCTGGGGGCTTTACCGTAGTGAAGAGGTCGATGAAACTGTTTCCCGGGCTGGTCCTTGCCATGCTGTCGCTGGTTTTTGCTACCACGGCGGCAGCTGGTGCGCCGGATCCACTGAAAACGCGCGCCTACATCGACCACGCCTGGTCCACCCTGACCCGTTCGATGGACGATTGCTCGGCCCTGGCCGACAGCAAGGTGGCCTCCCGGCCGTTGCTGTATCTGCCTGCGGACTTCCCGAAGCCGGCGCAGCTCGACCACATCGCGGCACGCTGCCAGGTGGACGTGAAGGTGCTGCCACAGGTGATCCATCAACTCGGTGACCTGCAGCCGACGCAGTTGCCGAAGCAGGGCTTGCTCTACCTGCCCAACCCCTACGTGGTGCCGGGTGGTTTCTTCAACGAAATGTATGGCTGGGACAGTTATTTCATTGTGCTGGGACTCGTCGCTGACCATCGCCAGGCGCTGGCGCGCGACATGGTCGACAACGCGCTGTTTGAGGTGGCGCACTACGGCGCTGTGCTCAACGCGAACCGCAGCTACTACCTGACCCGCTCGCAGCCGCCGTTCCTGTCTTCGATGATCCGCGCGGTGCTGGAGGACCCGGCCAGTTTCCCCGACCGCGCGGCCGCGACCGCCTGGTTGCGCCAGGCCTATCCTCTGGCGGTACGCGACCATTCGACCTGGACGCGTCCCGAACACCTCGCCGGCGATACCGGGCTGGCGCGCTACTACGGTTACGGCGGCCCCAGCCCGGTACTGGAGATGCGCGACAGCGATTACCTGCGCGGGGTGATCGACTGGCTGCTGGCGCATCCACGGCAGGATCCGGGCTATTTGATCAAGGCCTCGCAACATCCGGACGCGACGGAAATGGTTGCGCTGAAGGCCAGCAGTTGCGATGTGCAGGCTTCGACCGTGTGTGCTGGCGCCTGGTCGAAGGGCTATCGCCTGCGCGCCGACTTTTTCCTCGGCGACCGCGCCATGCGCGAGTCCGGCTTCGATATCACCTTCCGCATGGGCCCGTTCGCCGGTTCCACCCATCACTACGCACCGGTCGACCTGAACAGCCTGCTGTACCGCTACGAGCGCGACCTGCACGATTTTGCCGCGCGCCTGGGTCTCGATGCCGACGCGCAACGCTGGGCCGACGCGGCCACGGCGCGGCACCAGGCCATCGATCGGTACCTGTGGCAAGCGGAGCGTGGCATGTACATGGATTACGACTTCGTCGCCGGCAAGGCTTCGGACTACAACTTCATCAGTACCTACTACCCGCTATGGGCCGGCGCTGCCTCGCCGACGCAAGCGGCCTCGCTGCGCGACAAGCTGGACCTGTTCGAACGCAAGGGCGGCCTGCAGATGAGCGATCATGACAGCGGTGCGCAATGGGATGCACCGTTCGGCTGGGCGCCGACCAACTGGCTGGCGATCAAGGGGCTGGACGACTACGGCTTCCACGACGATGCGCGTCGCCTGGCGCACAAGTTCACCGCCACCATCGATCGCAGCCTTGCTGCCGACGGCACCATCCGCGAGAAATACAACATGGTCAGCGGCGACGCCGACGTGAAGATCACTGCGGGCTACACCGCCAACGTCATCGGCTTCGGCTGGACCAACGGCGTCTACCTGAAGTTGCAGGGCCTGCTGCAAGAACCCTGAGAGGCTGTGAAAAGTTCGGCTGCTGGAAACCGACTCACCATTTTTCCTCGAATAATGCAGCAGCTACGAGACGATAGTTTTGCTTCCTCCCCCCCAAGGCGGGGTTTGTGGTAAATAAACCGCAAGTTGGGGAATGGGCGGGCGGGCTAGGCCCCCCGAAACGACGTTGGGCGGCCACGCCCCGCGGGTCTTGTCGCGGATATAAATCGATATATTAACACAAAACACGCCTTGGGGGAGGAAGCGAAGCGATCATCGTGTCGGAATCGTCGAATCTCCGTGGATTATCCGGGACCTCATCCGGCCGAATCAGCCAACTCCCCATCAGGCTCACAACGCGCTGTGTCATGTCCCATGGCGACGCTCTTGCCACGGCGGCCGTAGTTTCACCGCCTCTGGGTACAGCCAGACACACGCGTAATCGGTTACCCATGGCTTTGGTCATGGGCGTCGACCGGCTCGATTAGGTAGGATCGGGGTTTACCCATCAAGAGTTCATGTCGATGAAACCCTCACTCTCCCTGGCGATGACCATCGTGCTGTCCGGTTCCGTCGCGGCGTGCACCGATGCTGCTTCGGACAAGCACGAGGCCGGCCGCAGCCCGGCGCAGACGCAGGCGGTGGTTGCCGATGCCGCCAGCAATCCGTTCTTTGCCGAAAGCACGCTGCCGTTGCATTACCCCGCCTTCGACCGGATCCAGGATCGCGATTTCGCACCGGGCTTCGACCGTGGCATGGCCGATCAGCTGAAGGAAGTCGAGGTCATCGCACAACGTGCCGAGGCGCCGACGTTCGACAACACCATCATCGCGCTGGAGCAGTCCGGTCAGATCCTCATGCGTACCTCGACCGTGTTCTTCAGCCTGGTCGGCGTGGAAAACAGTGACCCGCGCAAGGCCATCCAAGCCGAGTACGCACCCAAACTCTCTGCGCATCGCGACGCAATCATGCTGAACCCGACGCTGTTCGCGCGCGTCCAGAAGCTCTACGACACCCGCACCGACCTCGGCCTGGATGCTGAAGGCGTGCGCCTGATCGAGCGCTATCACACCGATTTCGTGCGCGCGGGCGCCAAGTTGTCCGACGCCGACAAGGCCCACCTGAAAGAGATCAACGGCGAGCTGGCGAAGCTGGGCACCAAGTTCAGCCAGAACGTGCTGGCCGAGGTGAACGATTCGGCGCTGGTGGTTGATACCAGGGCCGAGCTGGCCGGTCTCACCGACGCGCAGATCGGCGCGGCCGCGGCAGCGGCCGAGGCGAAGGGGCTGAAAGGCAAGTACGTGATCGCCCTGCTCAACACCACCGGCCAGCCGCCGCTGGCGCAGCTGGAAAACCGCGCGCTGCGCGAGCGCCTGTACCAGGCTTCGATCGTGCGTGGCAGCCGCGGCAACGCCTACGACAACACCGCCATCGTGTCGCAGGTGATGAAACTGCGCGCGGAGAAGGCAACCATGCTCGGTTATCCGACCTGGGCCGCCTACGTGCTGGCCGACGAAACCGCGAAGACGCCCGAGGCGGTCAACGCCATGCTCGGCAAGCTGGCGCCGCCGGCGGTGGCCAATGCCAAGCGCGAGGGCGCGGCGATCCAGGCGATGATCGACAAGGAACAGGCGGCCAGGGGCGAGCCGACCTTCCAGCTCGCGCCGTGGGACTGGGCCTATTACACCGAGAAAGTGCGTGCCGAGAAATACAACTTCGACGAGAGCCAGTTGAAGCCGTACTTCGAGATGAAGAACGTGCTGGAGAACGGCGTGTTCTACGCTGCCGGCCAGCTCTACGGCCTCAGCTTCAAGCAGCGCACCGATCTGCCGGTGTACAACCCCGACGTGCTGGTCTATGACGTGTACGACGCCGATGGCAAGCAGCTGGCGATCTTCCTGACCGACTTGTATGCGCGCCCGTCCAAGCGCGGTGGCGCATGGATGAACTCCTACGTCGACCAGTCCGAGCTCACCGGCAACTTGCCGGTAGTGGCCAACCACCTCAACATCACCAAGCCGGCCAGCGGCCCGACCCTGCTGACCTGGGACGAGGTGACCACGATGTTCCACGAGTTCGGTCATGCGTTGCACGGCATGTTCTCGAATGTGAAGTACCCGTACTTCAGCGGCACCAGCGTGCCACGCGACTTCGTCGAATTCCCCTCGCAGGTCAATGAGATGTGGGCCGACTGGCCGAGCGTGCTGGCCAACTACGCCAAGCATTACCAGACCGGCGAGGCGATGCCGAAGGAATTGCTGGACAAGGTGCTGGCCAGCTCGAAGTTCAACCAGGGCTTTGCCACCACCGAATACCTCGGTTCGGCGATGCTCGACCAGAGCTGGCACCAGGTCGGTGCGGACCAGATCCCCGGGGCCGATGGCGTGATGGCGTTCGAGGCGGCCGCGCTCAAGGCCAACGGCACCGATTACGCGGCCGTGCCGCCGCGTTATCGCACGCCGTATTTCAGCCACATCATGGGCGGCTACGCGGCCGGCTACTACGCCTATATCTGGTCCGAGGTGCTGGACGCGAACACGGTGGATTGGATCAAGGCCAACGGTGGCCTGACCCGCGCCAACGGCGATCGTTTCCGCGCCACCTTGCTTTCGCGGGGAGGTAGCAAGGATGCGCTGCAACTGTTCCGCGATTTCGCCGGCCACGAGCCGCAGATCGAGCCGTTGCTGAAGCGCCGCGGGCTGGACGCGTCGGTCGATTGATCTTCAGCCATCCATCCGATCGAGGCCAGGCCGTCCGGAGCGATCCGGGCGGCCTTTCCTTTTCCGTAAAGATCGACCTGACAGCCATGCGTTAAAGTCGTTGTTTCCCCCACCGGATTTTCAGCTCTGGATGTCCACGCCCGCCACCCCGCAACAACGTCATGGTCGCCTCGTGCGCTGGCTGCTGATCGGTGCCGGCGCGCTGTCGCTGCTGGTGGGGCTGATCGGCATCGTGTTGCCGGTGCTGCCGACCGTGCCATTCCTGCTGGTGACCGCGGCGTGCTGGTCGCGCGCCTCGCCGCGCTGGCACCGCTGGCTGCTGTCGCGACCGAAGCTGGGCCCGGAGATCGAGCGCTGGGAGCGCGAGCGCACGGTGTCGCGCCGGGCCAGGTGGACGGCCCTGGGCCTGGTCACGCTGTCGATGGGCGCCACCATCTGGTGGGTGCGCGGGCACGCCTGGCTGCCGTGGGCGATGGCGGGCCTGGCGACCGTATTGCTGCTGATCATCGCGCGCCTTCCAGCCGCCCGCGAGGGCGCGCGCTGACCGGCCGGCGTGGCGCCCCGGATCAGTCGCGAGCGGCCACTATCGGTGGCGAACCGTCGAAGGCAACACCATTCATTGTGATGGCGCGTCGCTTGGGTCGACTGTCCCGCTTTCCACCACCATGTCCAGCACGTACGCGACCGACGAGGCATCGGCGGGCGGGTTCGGCACGGTGTAACGCTTCACGCGCAACACGTTGCGCACGCCAGGCTGGTGCTCATAGCCCTCGATCGGCTCTGCCATGTTTTGCCATGGTCCAGGTTCGCCCACGCGCACGCCGTTGGCGTCGTACTGGAGTTCACGTGCCATCAGGCAGGTCGCGTTGGGCTGCAGCGGATGGTCGCAAGGTGCCGCCTGCGCGGCGATTTCCAGGAACTCGACCGTACCCGGACTGCCGTAGCGGGTCTGCGCCGTAGGCTGCCCGGCGAAGCTGAGTGTCATGCCGTCGGGGGCGGACAGCACGAGCAAGGGTGTGTCTTCGCCCGTCGACACGACCACGGAGGGCTGCCCCTGCAAAACGTTCTTGATGGTGGTTTCCCGCTCCATCAGGACCGGGTCGGCGCAGGCCATCATGGTCTGCATCAGCAACTCGGTGACCAGATGACCGTCGACGATCTTGTAGCCACCGTTGATGTTGTTGCAGGCATTGCGCACGTTGACCCGGTCGTCGGTGAAGTCGAGCTGCAGCGGCTTGCCCGAGGTGTCGAACAATCCGTCGAGGTGGTGGCTGTCGCCGTCGACGGCATCGCGCAGCTGCCAGTGATGCTCACTGAGCGTCGTGGTCGAGACCGGGGCACTGTCGGGTGCGGGAGTGGCCGGCGACGGATTCGGGTCGGACGGCGCCGTACAGGCGACCAGCGCCAGCGGCACCAGCCATAGAAGGATTTTCATGGGACGCCTCCAGCAGGACGCGGGCGGGAAGGATGGCGTCCTGGCATCGTGCCGCGGCGCCGGTGATTCAGGGTGCGTTGAGGCTTGCGGTCATGGCGCGTCCGCTGCTGCACTTGAGGTACGGCGAGGTTTTCAGCCAGCGCGCATCGGGATAATAGGAAAACACGTACTGACCGCCCTTGAGCGTGTCGATCAGGGGCCGTGCGATGGCGTTGCGCACGGCGGGGCAGCCGAAGCTGCGACCAATGCGCCCCAGCTGCGGGACGAGGGCGGGGTTGACGTAGGCTGCGCCGTGGATCACCAGTGCACGTGCCAGCGCGTGGTCGTTGGTGCCAGGCTCCAGCCCTTCCATGCGCAGCGAGTAGCCGTTGCGGCCGGCGTAGGTGCCCAGCGTGCGGAACAGGCCGAGGCTGGACTGCCGACTCTCCGGCGTGTTGGAGAATTTCGTCGCCAGGTTCTCGCCGGTGTTGCGGCCGTGCGCCACCAGCTCCCGGTAGAGCAGTTTGCGCGTGGTCAAGTCGAACACCCACAACCGCGGCTCGGTGGAAGGTTTGGAATAGTCGATCACGGCCAGCCGGTCCGAAGGTGGTTGACCCTGTGCCGCGGCGCACTCGGTGGCGGCCAGCGCCAGGGCGATGACCTTGGGGTTCGCCTTCGGCGCGAGTTGGCTGAGTGCGTCCTGCAACGACGGTTCTGCAGCCTGCGCCATCGCGAAACAACCCGCGAGGGGGAACGTCAGCTTGGCAAGGTGGCGAAGGAATCGGCTCATCAAAACAAATTGGTGTGGGTCGAATTCGGACGTGGGCGGGCCGATCCTAGCAGCCGGCTGTTAAGAACCTGTAGGGTGCGGTCAGAAGCCGCGCCTGTACGCGCAGGTGGCTGGCTGTGCTATGACAAGACAGGAGTCCGCATGCAGGATCGTACGGTGTCGTCCAGATTTTCCCGCCTTGTTCGCGTTGTCGTCGTGCTGGGCCTGCTGCTGGGAACGGTCGCGTACGCGCAGCCGCCAGCACCCGAGCCGCCGCCAGTACCCGAACAACCGCGAGCACCCGAACCGCCGCTGAGTCCGGTGGCCGAACAGATCCGCGAACAGATCGAGCAACGGCATGGCGCGCACGCCGCGACCGATGCCGGCAAAGCCGCCGCCGACGCGGTGGTTGAGTTCTATGAAAACAACAGGTTCACGCCGGCGTGGGTGCGCCCGGACAATCTCGATCAGTTGCTGATGGCGCTGCGCGACATGGCCAATGATGGCCTCGACCCGGAAGACTATGCGCTGAGCGAACTTGAGCGTAGGCGCTACGTGCTGGATGACGCGCAAGCCACAGCGCAGCAACGCGCCCAGTTCGACCTGCTGGCCACCGACGCCTGCCTGACCGCGTTGATGCATCTGTATCACGGCAAGGTAGACCCGGCCACGCTGGATACGCACTGGAACTTCGAGGCGCGCCAGACTGACCGGACGCGGGGCCTGCAGGCGGTTCGCGACGCCCTGGCGCAGGGTACGGTCGGCACCCTGTTCGAACGTGCCCGCCCGCAACATCCCTTGTACGCCCAGCTGCGCGCGGCATTGGCCAAGCTGCGCACGGTGGCCGCCGAAGGTGGTTGGCCGCTTCTCGCCGACGGCCCTACCTTGAAACCGGATAGCCATGATCCGCGCGTGCCCACGCTGCGCCAGCGACTGCGCCTGGCCGGGTATTCCCCCGGGGACGAGTTGGATGATCTGTACGATCCGGCGCTGGAGGTGGCGCTGAAGCAATTCCAGCACGAACAATACCTGGTCGTGGATGGCCATCTGGGCAAGGCGACCCTGGCCGCGCTGAACGTACCGGTCGAGGCCCGGATCGCGCAGCTGCGGGCAAACCTGGAACGTGCGCGCTGGTTGCTGCACCAGGTGCAGGGCAAGTTCGTGGTCGTCGACATCGCCGGCTACCAGGTTATCTACTACAAGGACGGCAAGCCGGCGTGGCGCTCGCGAGTGCAGGTGGGCAAGCCGTATCGCAGCACGCCGGTATTCAAGTCGGAGATCACCTACCTCACGCTCAACCCGACCTGGACGATACCGCCGGGCATCCTGAAGAACGACATCCTGCCCAAGGTGCGCAGAAACCCCGGCTATCTCGCCGCCAGCCGTATCCGCGTACTGGACAATCAGGGCCGCGAACTGTCGCCCGCCAGCGTGAACTGGGCCAATCCGCGCGGCATCGTACTGCGCCAGGATGCCGGCCCGGGCAATTCGCTGGGTCGCCTGGTGATCCGCTTCCCGAACAATTACATGGTCTACCTGCACGACACGCCGCACCAGGGATTGTTCGCCAGCGAACAGCGCACGTACAGCTCCGGCTGCATCCGGGTGGAGCGTCCGCGCGAGCTGGCCGAACTGTTGCTGGATGATCCCGTGTCGTGGAATCGCGAGGCGCTCGATCGCGCGATCGACACGATGAAGACGCAGACGGTGATGCTGCGCGAACCGGTGCCGTTGCTGCTGGCCTATTGGACGGTGGACCTGCGTGAGGACGGTTGGGTCGGCTTTCGGCCCGACGTCTATCGCCGTGACCCTCCGCTGCTTGCCGCATTGGCGCGCCCGCGCGTTTCGCCTTGGCTGCCGACGGCAGCTGCAGGCCCGGTACCGGCGCGACCATGACCAAATGGGGCGGTGTTGCCGCGGTGTGTGCCGTAGCGTGAAGTACAAGATTCACGGACGGACTGGTAGGGTATCGGCGATGATACTGGTGACCTACCTGTCGGGTACTGCCCTCCATGCCTGCCGCTGCCATTCCCGCTGACGAGGAGCTGCGCCTGGCCAGCTTGCGCGCACTGGCGGTGCTCGATAGCGGGGTCGAGCCGCTGTTCGATGCATTGACCAAGGCTGCGGCCGCGGTCACCCACAGGCCGATCGCGCTGATCAGCCTGGTCGATACCGATCGCCAATGGTTCAAATCGAATGTCGGCCTGCCTGGCGTGAGCGAGACGCCGCGCGACAGCGCGTTCTGCGCGCACGCGATTTTGGGCAGCAGTCTGCTTGAGGTTGCGGACGCGAAAGACGATCCGCGCTTTGCCGACAATCCGCTGGTGACCGGCGAGCCGAATATCCGCTTCTATGCCGGTGCGCCGATCACGCTTCATGACGGGATGCGCATGGGTACGCTGTGCGTGATCGACCGCGAGCCGGGGGTGCTGGACGACCAGCAACGATGCGTATTGCAGCAATTGGCCCGCGCCGCCGCGGAGGCGCTCGAACTGCGTCGCGCCGCCATCGACGAACATGCCGCGCAGGAGCGCGTGGCGACCGCGCTGCGTCAGCAGGACTCCACCCGGTTGCTGCAGCAGAAATGGCGCGCCAGCGAGGCACTACTTGAGCGCAGTGCGCGGCTGGCCGGTGTGGGTGGCTGGGAGTTCGATCTGGTTGCACGTCGAATCAACTGGACCGATGAAACTTGTCGCATTCACGATCTGCCAGTCGGGTATCAACCCACGCTGGACGAAGCGGTCGCCTTTTATGCGCCGGAGGCCAGGCCGCGCATGCAGGCTGCGATCGAGAAGGCGATCAAGGATGGCGAAGGTTGGGACTTGCAGTTGCCGCTGATCACCGCGACGGGGCGCAGGATCTGGGTTCGCGCACTCGGCGCAGTGGAGCATGCGGAGGATGGCAGCCCGCGTTGCCTGGCCGGGGCATTCCAGGATGTCACCTTGCGCACGCGCGTGGTGGCCGCGCTGGAAGCCAGTGATCGACGCTACCGTAAACTGTTTCAGTACAGCCTGGGGTTGATCTGCACGCACGATCACGAAGGCGTGTTGTTGTCGGTCAACCCGGCGGCGGCCAAGTCGTTGGGCTATTCGGTCGGCGAGATGATCGGTCGTCCGTTGACCGACTTCATCCGGCCCGAATTGCATCCGCGCTTTCACGACTACCTGTTGCGGATCATGCGCAAGGACAGCGATGCCGGTACGCTCGAGTTGATTGCCAAGGATGGGAGTTTGCACATCTGGCAGTACCACAACGTGCTGGACGACGACGGCGACGAGCCCTATGTGCTGGGACATTCGCAGGATGTCACCGAGCGGTTCCGGCAGGAGCGCCAGTTGCGCGAATGGTCGATCCACGACCCGTTGACCGGTTGCTACAACCGGCGCTACCTGGCCGAACTGACGGCGGTACAGCACGACGAGCGCTGGGGCTGCATCGTGTTCGATCTGGACCATTTCAAGCAGGTCAACGACACCTACGGCCACCAGCGCGGGGACGAGGTGCTGATCGGCATGGTGCAGTTCCTGTGCAACCATGTGCGCCCGCAGGATGCGGTGATCCGGCTGGGTGGCGACGAGTTCCTGGTGTTGCTGCGCGAGGCCGAGGACGGCCTTACCGACGGAATCGTGGGGCGCCTCGACGCGGATCGCGGCATCGCACCGATCGGGTTCACCATGGGTTCGACCACGGTGGAGCCGGGCGCATCGCTGGAGGCTGGCCTGGTCGAGGCCGATCGGCGCTTGTACAAGGCACGCGAGGGGCGGTCGCCGCGGCCACGATGAGTCGGCGCGATGAATCGGGATGCGCGGGCCGTTCAGCGCGGCTTGCGCGGCCCTGGCGCGGAATGACGCCCCTGTTCGGCGTCGATCAGGTCGATCCAGCCCGCACGTGAGCCGGGGAAGGCGTCGGCATAAGGCACATAGGGCTTGATGTCGAGGATCGGCGTGCCGTCGAGCAGATCCACGCCGCGCACCTGCAGCACACCGTCGCCGATCGCAATCAGTTCCACCGCGGACAGACCGATCGCGTTCGGGCGGTGCGGCGAACGCGTCGCCAGCACGCTGCGCTTGCCGCCGCCACGCGGTGGCCGCACCTCGGCCTTCCAGCCTTCGCTGCGATGGAACGCGAACAGTAGCCAGATTCGCTCGAAGCCGGTCAGGTCGCGGTAGGCCGCCACCGGGAAGTCGGCCACGAACTCGATTGTCGCCACGGCCGCGGCCAGGCTCTCGGTGCCGGCCACCACGGTGGATTGATGCGGCGCGTCGATCCGCCGTACATAGGGCGAACGCACGAATGCGATCGGCAAGCAGGCGATGGCGCTGGAGGTATCGTGCACGGTGCTCATTGCGGCATTATCCCTTGTCCGACTTTCCCCGGGTTCCTTGAATCCCCCTCCGCCGAGGACACCATGAAATATCTCGTGATGATCTACTGCGACGACGGCCTGCTGGACGCGCTTCCCAAAGGCGAGTTCAACAGCCGTATGCAGGGCTGTTTCGCCGAGGCCGACACGTTGCGGGCGCAAGGGCAGTTGCTCGACTCGCAGCAGTTGGTGGCACCGGCCACCGCGCGCACTGTCCGGGTGCGCGCGGGTCACACCCGCGTGATCGACGGGCAGTTTGCCCAGACCAGGGGATACCTGGGCGGTTACAACCTGGTCCAGGCGGCCGATATGGAGGAGGCAGTGCACATCGCCTCGTCGTTTCCATGGGCACGCACAGGCGCCATCGAGATCCGCCCGGTACGCGACATCAAGCTGGTGCGTCAGCGGGTAGGTGCCTGAGCATGCGTGACGAGGATGATTTCGAGGATGATCACGATTTCGACGACGAGGATGACTCGGTCGAGGCCAGGGTGTGGCAGCTGTTGTTGCTGATCAACCCCGGCGACGAGGACGCCGCGTCGCTGCAGTTCACCGATTACCGTGAGGCCGTGGCGGAGGGCGACGAGACCGAACCGGTCGAGCTGGTCGCGCGGGTAATCGACTGGCGCTCGGGGTTCATGGTCGCCGAAGACGACCTGCGCTCGCTGATGCAGGCGCTCGACGAACTCAGCGCACGCTGGAATCTGTCGATCGACTGGGACGGCGATCCGGACGACGACGACTACTTCGACGATGTCGATGCCGCCGGCCTGCTCGGCATCGCCTGCGACCGCCTGGCCGAATCGGGCTACACCTTGTGGATGTGGGAAACCGACGACGATTCGTATGCGGGCTGGATCACGCTGAGCCGCGACAACGAACCGATGCGCGAACTGGCCAGCGCGCTGCACATCAACCTGCGCCTGGCTCGTGACTTCGGCTGAGCGGCGCGACAGGGGCAAGGAACGCGCATGCTGGAACTGATCGGTTTCGACGGCGACGACACGCTGTGGCACAGCGAGGGTTACTACCGCCAGGCCAACGAGGCATTCGCGCAGATCATGGGGCGCTACGTCGACCTCGGCGACCAGCGCGTGCACGAGCGCATGCTGGCCACCGAGCAGCGCAATCTCGATCTGTTTGGCTACGGCGCCAAGGGCATGGCGCTGTCGATGGTGGAGACCGCCATCAGCCTCAGCGGGAGCCGGATCAGCGCGGCCGACATCCATCGCGTGGTCGAACTGGGCAAGAGGGTGTTGCAGCATCCGGTGGAACTGCTGCCCGGTATCCGCGCGGCGGTCGAGGCGGTGGCGAAGGATTACCCCGTGGTGCTGATCACCAAGGGCGACCTGTTCCACCAGGAAAAGAAGGTGGCGCAGTCGGGTCTGGCCGACCTGTTCCGCCGGATCGAGATCGTGTCCGAGAAGAACGCTGCCACCTACCGGCGGGTGCTGGCCGAGTTCAATCTGCCGCCGGTGAGGTTCGCGATGGTCGGCAACTCGTTGCGCTCGGACATCGAGCCGGTGGTGCGCCTGGGCGGTTGGGGCGTGCACATGCCCTACCGCGTGACCTGGGCGCACGAGCTGGAGAACGGCCTGGGCGAGGACGAGCCGCGGGTGGTGACGGTCGATGCGCCGGCCGGGATTCCCGCCGCCATCGCGCAACTGGCGATGCGCGCGGCGGCCTGATCGCGGCCTTTACGCCGCCGCCAGCGCCTGGTCGAGGTCGGCGAGCAGGTCGTCGATGTGCTCGATCCCGATCGACAGGCGCAGCATGTCCTCGCTGACCCCGGCCGCGGCCAGTTCGGCCGCATCCAGCTGCCGGTGCGTGGTCGAAGCCGGGTGGGTGGCCAGCGATTTGGTGTCGCCGATGTTGACCAGCCGGGTGAACAGCTTCAGCTCGTCCAGCACACGGGCGCCGGCGGCGCGGGGATTGTCGCCGCTCTTGCCGCGCACGCCGAACGAGAGGATGCCGGAGGCGCGACCGCCCATGTATTTCTGCGCCAGCGCATGGTCGGGGTGGTCGGCCAGGCCCGCGTACTTCACCCACGCCACCTTGGCATGGCTCTGCAGGAACTTCGCGATCGCCAGCGAGTTGTCGCAGGTGCGCTCCATGCGCAGGCCCAGCGTGTTGATGCCCTGCAGGATCAGGAAGGCGTTCATCGGCGAGATCGCCGCGCCGGTATTGCGCAGCGGCACCACCCGTGCGCGGCCGATGTAGGCAGCCGCGCCGAGCGCCTCGGTGTAGACCACGCCGTGATAGGACACGTCCGGCTCGCTCAGTCGGCGGAAGCGCTGCTTGTGTTCGGCCCAGGGAAACTTGCCGCTGTCGATGATCGCGCCACCGAGGCTGTTGCCGTGCCCGCCCAGGTATTTGGTCAGCGCGTGCACCACGATGTCCGCGCCGTGCTCGATCGGCCGGCACAGGTAGGGGCTGGGCACGGTGTTGTCCACGATCAGCGGAATGCCGTGTTCGTGGGCGATCGCCGCCAGCGCGCCGAAGTCGGTGACGTTGCCCAATGGGTTGCCGATCGACTCGCAGAAGATCGCCTTGGTCCGCGCATCGATCAGTGGTGCGAACGTCTCCGGCCGGCGCGCGTCGGCAAAGCGCACTTCCAGGCCCTGTTGCGGGAAGGTGTGGGCGAACAGGTTGTAGGTGCCGCCGTAGACCGTGGCCGCCGAGACGATATTGTCGCCGGCCTCGGCGATGGTCTGGATCGCATAGGTCACCGCGGCCATGCCGGAGGCCAGCGCCAGCGCACCCACGCCGCCTTCCAGTGCGGCCACCCGTTGCTCCAGCACGTCCTGGGTCGGATTCATGATCCGCGTGTAGATGTTGCCCGGCACCTTCAGGTCGAACAGGTCGGCGCCGTGCTGGGCGTTGTCGAACGCATAGGCCACCGTCTGGTAGATCGGCACCGCCGAGGAGCGCGTGGTGGGGTCGGGCGTGTAGCCGGCATGGACGGCGAGCGTGTCGATCTTCATGGGTGATCCTGCGTGAGGTGTGTGGAAGTGACCGTGGCCCAATCCCGCGACCGCCTGGCATCCGGTGCCCCGCATGCCGGGGTTGGTGCACGGTAACCCAAGTCAAAGCAGACGTAAAGACGTAAAGACGTCTAAATGAAACCAGGGTATGAGCATATGCCGGATCGAAAGGGCGTGGAGTCCGGTACGCTTGTGCCGAGCTCCGAGGCAACAGCCAAGGTGGGGCGGCGGGCTAGTCGTCGAAGCCGGTATAACCTTCGGGGAAGATCGGCGTGCCGTCGCTCTCCAGCCCGGCCAGGTCGGCCAGTGCCTTCGCCGCCGCGATCTCGGCGGTGGTCTTGTCGCGGAAGCTGCGATTTTCGCAGATGGCGAAGTACAGCGGAAAGCCGTGGTGGCGCGGGGTGATCGCCAGGTACGTGGTATAGCGCGAACCCTCGAGGGTGGCGCCGGAGCGGGCCCGATAGTCGTTGAATTCGCGTTCGGCCATGCGTGTCGCGTCGGTGCGGAGAGAGCTGCAGTGTATCTTGCGCTGCACTTGCCGCATCATGCCGTGGTGAAATCCGCCGACCTGCCCGCGTCCCGCATCGTGCTGGACACCAATGTGTGCCTGGATCTGTTCCTGTTCCGGGACCCGGCTTGCGCGCCGCTGCGGGCCGCGCTGGAGAGTGGCGCGGTGCAAGCGGTGACCCGGGACGATTGCCGCGACGAATGGCGCCGCGTACTGCATTACCCGCGATTGCCGATCGATGATGCGCAGCGCGACACCCTCGAGCTCGCATTCGACCGCTTCGCGAGACTCATGCCGGCGGCGGCTGGGCTGGATGGCGCGCGGTTGCCCCGCTGCGCCGATCCGGATGACCAGAAATTCCTCGAACTGGCGCTGGCGACGGGTGCGCGGTGGCTGCTCAGCAAGGATAACGAGTTGTTGAAACTGGATCGACGCGTGCGTTTGGCCGGTTTGTTTCGCATCCTGCTGCCGCAGCACTGGCCCGGCGGCCACGTTTGACGTCAGGTCAACGCGTTGTGGTGCAGTGTCGGCAACGCCCCGTCCGAAGGCTCCGTCATGCTCAACGCGCAAACCATCGACTGTCCGTATTGCGGTGAATCCATCGAGATACTCATCGATGCATCGATTCCCCGTCAGCAGTACATCGAAGACTGCCAGGTTTGCTGCCGCCCGATCATGCTGAGCGTGAGCGTCGAAGAAGATGGAACGACGCAGGTGCGCGCCTCAGGCGAGAACGATGCCTGAAGCCTGCATGGTGGCGCGGGTGGCCGCGTCGCTGGCAGGGGTGACCGGGCGGGTGAGGTCCCACAGCATGCGGGCGCGAAAGCCCAGGGTCACCGCATCCTGCGCGGTCCACAGCACACACACCTCGCGCGCCAGTCCGCACACCACCACTTCGTCCACGCCGCGCTCGCGCAACCAGCCGGCCAGGCCGGTGCTGGGGCGGCTGTCGCCCGGGCCATGGTTCTCGCGAAAACCGCTGTAGGAATCGACCGCCGGATCGCTACCCTTGCGGATCACGGCGTCCAGTGCCGACCAGTCGATCGCCGGGTGCAGTTCGGCGCCGGCCGTACCCTGCACGCAATGCTCCGGCCACAACGTTTGTGGCTGGCCGTAAAGTTCGATCTCATCGAACGGTGCGCGCCCCGGGTGGGAGCTGGCGAACGAGATGTGTCCATGCGGGTGCCAATCCTGGGTGGCGACGACATGGCGGAACCGGTGCTGGCGCAGCAACTGATCGATGCCCTCGACGATGGCGTCGCCCTCGTGGCAGGGCAACGCCCCGCCGGGCATGAAGTCCGGCTGGACGTCGACCAGGATCAACGCAGCGGTGGCGGAAACGGGGTGATTCATGCAGGCGGCTCCGGGTGGATCATGCGGTAAAGTCCATTGATGCGGCCAAATGGTGTTTGAAATCAACTCGTCATTTTCCACGAATAATGCGACAGCTGCGCGACGTCGCATTCGCTTCCGCCCGCTTTGCGCTGTCTCTTGATCGCATCTCGCATTGATGCGCAAGAGCCGGCGGGCAGTGCCCGCCCTACATTCGCCGCGTCGTAGGGCGGGCACTGCCCGCCGGTCTTTTCGCGGTATTCAATCCAGATCGGATCAAGCGGCCGCGCAATGCGGGCGAAGAGAATCACTCATCGTGTCAAAAATCGTCGCATCTCCTCAAGCTATTCGAAACTTCACCTGGTCGAATCCATGGTCGGCAGTCCGACGAAGGGCATAATGGGCTCGTCGTGGAAGCAGCGCTCGGGGGGCAACATGCATTACGACCAGTCCTGGATGGGTAGCGGTATCGTCGGGGGCATCGAGGCGGGTCTCATCTCGGCGGCTGCGGGCCTGCTGTTGTTCCTGTTGTTTCATTGGCGCGCGCGTCGTCATCGCTGGAGCGATGCGCGCAAGATCGGCTGGTCATTCCTGCTGGCGAGTGTGTTGACGGTCAGCGGCGACTTGTGGGACATGTTCTACTTCAACTTCGCCAACCTGCAGTCGCCGATCCTGCTCAGGGCCAAGCTGGCCGAGGTGCACGACCCGCAAGGTTTGGGCTTGCGCGTGCTGTGCGAGTTGCTCGGCGTATCGCTCGGGATCTTTCTTGGCTGGGTAATGACTGGTGGCTACCGCCCGCATCAGGACGGCGACAGGCCCTCGTAGTGTGATGCGGCCCCGCGCGAAATCGCTTTGCGTCCGTCAGCGTGGTCACAGCAGCGGATCGAACAGCCGCGCCACGTGCATGGCGACCCGGCGCAGGTACGGCGCATCGAGGTATTCGCGCTCGTCGATCGCCACAGCACGGGAAAAATCCGCGCTCAGCATGGCCTCCACCTCGCCGGCAAATTCCACGTCCACGACGAGTGCGCCGACTTCGAAATTGAGCCGGAACGAACGGCTGTCCAGATTCATGCTGCCGATCGCCGCGCAGTCGTGGTCGATCAGCAGCGCCTTCTGGTGCAGGAAGCCAGGCTGGTAGCGGAATATCCCGATGCCGGCGCGCACTGCATGGTGGGCGTGCAAGGTGGAGGCGAGGAATACGGTGCGGTGATCCGGCCGCGACGGGATCAGCACGCGCACGTCGACCCCGCGCAGCACGGCCAGCTGCAGCGCCGAGCGCACAGCCGTGTCGGGGACGAAATACGGGGTGCTCAACCACACCCGCTCGCGTGCGGCATTGATCGCCGCGCTGAAGAACAGCGAGCCGGTTTCCAGACGGTCGGCCGGGCCGGCGGCCACGATCAGGGCACTGGCCTCGCCTTCGCCATCCGGCGCGGGCAGTAGCGGCGGCAACTGGCCGGTGATCCATTGCCAGTCGTCGGCGAACAATTTCTGCAGATCGGCCACGGCCGGCCCGCTCAGCTCCAGCATGGTGTCGCGCCAGGGCGCCAGCGGCGGCCTCAGCCCCATGTATTCGTCACCCAGGTTGAGGCCGCCGACGAAGCCGCGCGCGCCATCGACGACCACGATCTTGCGGTGATTGCGGAAATTGAGCTGGAAACGGTTGCGCCAGCGATGCGTGGCGAAGCGGTGGATCGCCACGCCGCCCGCGCGCAGCGACTCGATGTAATGCTGCGGCAAGGCGTGGCTGCCGACCCCGTCGAACAACACGCACACCTGCACGCCCGCAGCCGCACGCTGCAGCAGTATCTGCTGCACGCGCCGGCCCAGCCGGTCGTCGTGGATGACGAAAAACTGCACCAGCAGGCATTGCTCGGCGGCCACCATGGCCGCAAACATTTGCTCGAACGCAGCCTCGCCATCGATCAGCAACTGCAGTCGGTGGCCACCGCGAAATGGCCGCCCCTGCAAGGCGCTGATCGCTGCGAAGCGGCTGCATGCGGATTCGACGGTGCTCGTCGTCAATGCTGTCGGCCTCGGTTGCGCGGTTGGAGCGGGGTGGCCAGCGTGATAACCGAAGAAACGGCTGGAGCCCAGGTAGAGGTATGGCAGCAAGGTCACATACGGCAGCAGCAGCAGGCCGAGTGCCCAACCGATTGCCCCCTGCGGGGTGCGCGCGTGGGTCACCGCATGCATGGCGGCGAACACCCCGAGCAGGTGCAGCAGGGCAATGCCGCCGGTGATTAGCGTGGTATCCATCACGGGTGCATCGTCGCTGGATAATGGCCCGACATCAATGCGGACTGGCGCCCGATCACCGCACTGTCCAGCGCGGTCCACGCAGCAACATACCGCCCGATGCAGGGCGGATGGCGTTCGCGTCAGGGTTCGGGGTCGGGTGAACGGGCGGCGTTTGGCGCAGGGATCAGACGCTCAGGCGTCCGGCGATGGCGCCCTGCTGGTGTCGCGCCGTCCAGATCCCGGCGGGTCCGGCCTGTTCGTAGGCAAGAAACCGGGTCAGTTCGCCCCCGTAGACGTGCAACGTGAGCGCGCTTTCATGCTGCGACAAGTTGCGGCAACGATGCACGTGGTTCTGATCGCCTTCGAACCAGGTACCGTCGCCCGAACCCAGCCAGTCGCGACCCAGCGCGCGCAGCTCGCCGGAGTCCGGATCGCGGCGCCAGGATTGCAACTCGAGCGCGCCGACCAGGGCCAGTTCCAGTCCCCACAGGCCGGCATGATCGTGCACCGGCGTACAGTGGTTCGCCGGCCATGCCATCACCATCACGCTGACCGCCGGCTGGCTGCGTTGCGCCAGCAGCCGGCGCTCCAGGCCACGCCCCCGATGGCGCAGGCGAGGCAGGCGCGCCGCCATCGCGGAAGCGTTCCGGTGCACCACCTGTCCCAGGTCGCGCGCCATCGAGGCGAGGTCGGGGCGGGCGACGCTGGCATGCTCCAGCGCAATCGCGCGCAAGGCCTTCAAGGTCTGCCGTGGCTTGTCCATGCGACATTCCGCCAGGATAAAGGGGCGCCAGTGGATCACGTCGATGGTTAACGTGGCGTAAGCCGTCCGGGTGCGCGCCATGTCGGTGCGCCACCCCTCGGAAGGCTCGCAAGTACCCTGCCGACAGGGGCGTTCACACAGCCTCCGAGGGCAGCGATATGGGTGGGCTCGAGATGAGCGCGACGTGCCACTGACAACGATCTGTCTCTTGATCAGATCTCGGTTGAATACCGCGACAAGACCGGCGGGCAGTGCCCGCCCTACGGTGCAGCAATTGTAATCGCATGGACTCGCCCCCGCGCATTCAGGCATCGCGGTGCCAATGGTGGTGAGCTAGCGCTACCAACATAGTCACGCGAGGGCGAGCCCATGAAAAAGCTTACTGCCATAGCCATCGATTTGGCCAAGAAT
>JACDJC010000847.1_pt1 | contig 31349 bp, 33 predicted proteins | sample 7454191 | NCBI WGS metagenome assembly JACDJC01 (sample SAMN14253291, study PRJNA609438) | sludge metagenome | isolation source: sludge after 25d culture with pyrite and EDTA | collected 2018-12-20
CAGGGTGCCCATCACCCACGACGTCGAGCCCGAGCGCTGCCAACGCAGGGGCATCACCGCCGATGGCCTGCACCGGATCGCAGCCGGCCGAGCGCAGCGCGGACACCACGTGCATCACCATCGGTGCACCGTGGACCGGCAGCAGCGACTTGTCGCGACCCATCCGGCGGCTCGCGCCACCACACAGCACGGCGCCCGCCACCACAGCCGACCCAGCGCTCAGGACGCGGCCCCGGAAGGATCGAGCTGCGCGATGAACAACGCGATGCGCTCGGCCTCGTCGGTCTCGCCGATGGCGGCGGCCATGGCGCCCAGACCGCGCAGGCAACCGAGGAAGCCTCGATTGGTCTCGTCGGCCCAGCGCACGTAGCCCGACCCGCGCCAACCGTTGGCTCGCAGCGTGTCGAGCCCGCGGTGATAGCCGACCCGGTAGGCCGCGTACCGCTCGACGGTGTCGGTGGCGACATCACCCAGCGTGCACCACCCGATGAGCGAACGGGGGTGTTGCGCCACCACGGCAGCTGCCCCTGCTCGTCGTTCGCCGGGCGCAGCAGCGAGCACCGCTTGCACCGCCTGACGAACCGGCGGCGCTTCGGCCGGCAGCACCGTGCGCGGTGGGCCTTGCGGGGTCAGCAGGATCGGTTGGTCGCTCACCCGGCCACCCTACGGCGTATGGTTCGCGCATGACTGCTCTGTCACTGGAATCGGCAAAGACCGTCGCCATCGTGGTGGCCGTCGCCTTCGTCGCCTTCGCGGTGATCTCGGCGTGGCTCATCAAGAACGTCGTCACCAAGCTCATCATGGTGCTGCTGATGGCAGGCCTCGCGCTCGGGGTGTGGACGCAGCGCACCAGCCTGCAGGACTGCGCCGACAAGGCCACGGCACAGGCCGAGGCTCTCGACGTGACCGGTCTGACGTGCACGTTCTTCGGCACCGAGATCGAGGTCGGCGAGGGCTGAGCCGCTAGCGCCTCCAGGGAGCGCCCACCGTTGCGAACAACGGATCGATCAAGTGCCGGCGAAAGGCCTCGGCGTTCGTGTTCGGGGCGCCGTGGCCGCAGCCGTCGAGCACCACCAGCTGCGCATTGCGGATCGTCTCGGCGGCCAGCGTCATTCCCTGCCGATGGTGCGTCGCACCGGTGGTGCCGTACCCGACGACGACGGGCACGTGAATGCGATCCGCGTGCCACGGTCGGTGCTCACGCAGGTCGGCCAGCTCGTCGACGAGTGCCACGCCCTCGGCGCGGCGACTGGCTCGTGTGCGCTCGGGTAGGCCCTCCCAGCGGGCATCGCCGAGCAATCGCCGCATGAACGCCTCCGCCGCCTCGTGGGGCCGCCCGGCCGCCTTGATGGCCGAGGCACCGGCGGTGGTACCCGGCCACCACGGCTCCCAGGACAACGGGGTCTCGTAGATCGCCACGCCGGCGACCAGGTGGGGGTGCAGCTGGGCCACAGCGAGCGCGACGTTGCCGCCGTAGCTGTGGCCCACGATCACTGCTCGCCGGCCGGCCAACACCTGCACCAGATCTGCCACCTGGGCGGCCATGTCGAACGGGCCGCCATGCGGCGTCGAGCGCCCGTACCCGCGGCGGTCGTAGCGCACCACCCGGTACTCGTGGTCGAGGCGCCTGCTCAGCCGCAACATCCCCGCCGAACGGTCCATCGCGCCGTGCACCAGCACCACCAGTGGGTGCGCTGCGTCGCCTGCCTCCTCGGCCCAGATCGCCGGGCCGGTGTGCGTCACGAGACGCGCACGATGCGCAGCACGTCGGTGCTGGCACCACTCGGCCGGTCTGGGGCGCCGGCCAGCACCAGCACCGTCTGCCCGGGCTCGATGAGGCCGCTCTGCACCGCTCGCTCGACCGCGAACCACACCAGGTCGTCGGTGCTGTGATACGTGCTGACCGCGAGCGAACGCACGCCCCACGACAGTGCCATGGCCCGCACCGTCGCCGGGTCGGGTGACAAGCTGATGAGCGTGGGCGACGGCCGGAAGCGCGCCATCGCGCGAGCGGTACGACCGGTGGTGGTACAGCACAGGATGGCCTGCGCGCCGGAGTCGGCGGCGGCCATTCCCGCCGCGTGCGTGATGGCCATGGTGATGCGCGCAGGGCCTTCCGGCCACTGCTCGCGTTGCGTGCGCCCCAGGCGCGACGCCCACTGCGAGTAGCTGGCCTCGGCCTCGGCACGACCGGCGATGCGGCTCATCGTGCGCACGACGCCAGCGGGGTCGGAACCCACCGCCGTCTCCGCCGACAGCATCAGCGCATCGGTGCCGTCGAACACCGCGTTGGCGATGTCGCTCACCTCGGCGCGGGTGGGCGAGGGCGCCGTGATCATGCTCTCCATCATCTGTGTGGCCGTGATGACGGGGACGCCCACCTCGACGCAGTGACGGATGATGCGCTTCTGCAGGTGCGGCACGTCCTCCAGTGGGCACTCGATGCCGAGGTCACCGCGAGCCACCATCACCGCGTCGGCTTCGGCGGCGATGGCTTCCAGCGCGACCACCGCCGGCATCGTCTCGATCTTGGCGACCAGGCGCGTGGTGTAGGGCAGGATGGCTTCGCGCACGACGCGCAGATCGTGGGCTGCCCGCACGAACGACACCGCCAGGAAGTCGGCCCCCGCCTCGGCCATCGCCTTGCCCAGCACCAGGTCGTCGGCGGTGGGCGTGGTGAGTCGCAACCGTTCCGAGGGCAGGTGCACCCCTGGCCGGCCCTGCACCATGCCACCGGTGAGCACCACGCAGTGCACTTCCCGCTCGTCGACGGCTTCGGCTCGCAACGAGATGGCGCCGTCACCCAAGACCACCCTGTCGCCGGGCTGCAGGTCGACGAGCAGCGTGGGGTAGTCCACCGTGATGCGCTCGATGGTGGAGGGCCCCTCGGCGGGGGTGAGCACCAGCCTGGCGCCGCCCACCAGCACCCCACCGCCATCGGCGAACTGACCCGAGCGCACCTTCGGGCCGGGCAGATCGGCCAGCACCGCCACCACCTGGCCGGTGCGTTCGGCGGCGGCTCGCACGGCCTGCAGGCGCTCGATGTGCGACTGCAGCGTGCCGTGGCTGAGGTTGAGCCGCACCACGTCGACGCCGGCGAGCAGGAGGTCGTCGAGCACCTCCGGCGACTCGCTGGCAGGCCCCAGCGTGGCGACGATCTTCGTTCGGGTATCGGCTCGGGGGGTCATCAGGTGCTTATCTAGTCGGCATGGAGTTGATGTTGATACGCCATGGTCTACCAGTGCGGCGAGAGCTCAGCGACGGCATTGCCGATCCCGAGCTCGCCGACGACGGCCACGCTCAGGCCCGTCACCTCACGGAGTACCTGGCCAACGAGTCCATCGACGCCATCTACACCAGCCCGTTGCGGCGTGCCGTGCAGACCGCCGAGCCGCTGGCCGCCTCGAAGGGTCTGGCCATCAACGTCATCGACAGCGTCGCCGAGTGGGATCGCAACTCCAGCCAGTACGTACCGATCGAGGAGCTCAAGGCCACCAACGATCCGCGCTGGCAGGCGATGGTCCGCGGCGAGTGGTCCGCACACGACGAGACGCCCGAGGAGTTCGCGTCGCGAGTGGTCGCGGCACTCGAGCAGCTGATCGATGCTCATTCCGGCCAGCGCGTGGCCGTGTCGTGCCACGGAGGTGTGATCAACGCCTATCTCTCGCATGTCCTGGGCCTGCCGCTGAGCCACGGGTTCTTCTATCCCAACTACACCAGCATCCACCGCATCGCCGCCTCCCGCGGCGGCCATCGCAGCGTGGTGACGGTCAACGAGACATCGCACCTGCGCGGCACGGGGCTCCCGATGGGGCTGATGCAGCAGTCATGAACGCATCCGACCCGAACGACCTGAACGACCTGATCGCCTTCCTCGATGCGTCGCCGTCGCCGTGGCACGCTGCCGCGAGCTCGGTGCAACGACTGGTCGCCGCCGGGTTCACCCAGCTCGCACTCGACACGCCGTGGCGTCAACTGCCGGCAAGGGGCTTCGTGCAACGCGGCGCTGCCATCGTTGCGTGGTCGGGTTCACCCGACTCGGGCCCCGCACCCCTGCGCATCGTCGGAGCACACACCGACTCGCCGTGCCTGCGGGTGAAGCCGCTGCCCGATGCCGGCGGGTACGGATGGAAGCAGCTGGCAGTGGAGGTGTACGGCGGGGCCTTGCTCAACTCGTGGCTCGATCGCGACCTGGGCGTGGCCGGCAGGCTCGTCGCGCACGACGGCTCGGCCACGTTGGTACTGGTCGACGAAGCAGTGGCACGCGTACCCCAGCTCGCCATTCACCTCGATCGCGACATCACCGAGCGCGGCCTCATCCTCGACAAGCAGGTCCACCTGGCCCCGGTCTGGGGCATCGGCGCACCGTCACCCGGCGAGTTCGCAGCGTGGATCGCGGCGCAGGCGGGGCTTCCACCCGACACCATCGCCACCTGGGACCTGTGCCTGTTCGATCGCACCACGGCGCAGGTGCTCGGTCCGGCCGGCGATCTGCTGGCCGCCGGCCGGCTCGACAACCAGCTGTCCTGCTGGGCGGCGACGGTTGCGCTGTGTGCGGCGCCCACACCCACCGACTGCACGGCCGTGATCGCCCTGTTCGACCACGAGGAAGTCGGTTCGGAGAGCACCAGCGGAGCAGCGGGGCCACTGCTCGAGCACGTGCTCGAACGTCTTGCGCTGGCATCCGGCGCCGATCGCAGCCAGTTCCTCGCGCAGCTGGCGGCCAGCTCGTGCATCTCGGCCGACAACGCGCACAGCGTGCACCCCAACTACCCCGAGCGACACGAGCCCGGCCACCGGCCGCTCGTCAACCGCGGCCCGGCCATCAAGCTCAACAGCAACCAGCGCTACGCCACCTCCGCCGACACGGCCGCCATGGTGCAGCGGGTGTTCGATGCCGCTGGCGTGCCGTGGCAGACCTTCGTCAGCCGCAACAACATGCCGTGCGGCAGCACCATCGGGCCCATCACCGCCACCCGCTTGGGCATCGACACCGTCGACGTGGGCGTTCCGCAGCTCAGCATGCACTCCGCTCGCGAGCTGTGCGGCACCCACGACCCCATCTACCTGGCGAGCGCGCTGCAGGCCTACTTCGAGCGCGCCTGAGCAAGGTCGAACAGCCGCTGCAGTTCGGTGTGCAAGTCGGCGGTGAGCAGGCGGGTCGCGGCCCGTTGCTCCTTGGGTGATGCAGCTGCGGGCGCTCGCAGCGGCGGGCCGACGATGACGGAGAGCTTGCGCGGGTAGATGAACTTCGTGCCCTTTGGCATCACCCGCTCGGACCCGCCGATGCCGACCGGCACGATGGCGACACCCGTGCGCATCGCGACGTACGCCGCCCCGTCGAACAAGGGCTGCACCACCGGGCCACTCTTGCGCTCTCCTTCGGGGAACAGCACCAGCGGCTCGCCACCTTCGATCACCGCGATGCAGCGCTTGAGCGCCTCGCGGTCGGCGCTGCCGCGGCTGACAGGGAAACCCCCAAGGGCACTGAGCAGGTTGCCGAAGTGCTTGTTGCTCCACCACTTGTCGGCCCCCATGAAGCGCATCCGCCGGCGATACACCCCCGATGCGACCGGGGTGTCGATGATGCTGCGGTGCGTGGGCGCAAGGATGAACGGGCCACTCGTCGGGATGTTGTCGCGACCCTCGATGGACATGCGGCACCACACCCGGCAGAAGACGGTGACGATGGTGCGCACCGTGTGGTACGCGATCTTGTCGGGCACTGATTGGCCGGCCAGCTTGGTGGAGACCTTCGTCACTGGTGCGCGGGCCCTTTCGAGATCAGCACTTCGATGCGAGCGAGCACCTCATCGATGCTCGACCCGGTGGTGTCTACCACGATCGAGCCATCGGCCCGAGTGAGCGGGCTGTCGGCACGGTTGCTGTCGTGATGGTCGCGAGCCGCAATGGCTGCTTCGATCTCGTCGACATCGCTGCCGGCCTCGGCAACTCGACGTTGCGCCCGGGTGCGCGGCGACGCGGTGAGGTACAACTTCAGCTCTGCGTCGGGGAAGACCACCGAACCGATGTCGCGACCTTCGATCACTCCTCCGCCGTGCGCTGCCGCCCATTGCTGCTGGCGCGCTCGCATCTCCGCACGCACCTCGCTGTTGGCAGCGACCCTGCTCACTGCCGCAGTCACCTCGGGCGTGCGGATGGCCGCCGTGACATCGCTGCCCTCGACCAGGACGCCGCGCTCGCTCACTTCGAGCGAGGCCTCGCGCGCCAGACGGCCGATCGCAGCGATGTCGCCGAGCGGTAGGTCACGACGCATGGCCGCAAACGTGACCGCGCGGTACATCGCACCGGTGTCGAGGTACTGCAGGCCCAGGCGCGCGGCCAGCGCCCGCGCGATGGTGCTCTTGCCGGCTCCTGCAGGGCCGTCGATGGCGATGACCCGCACTACCAGCTCGTTCCTTGGGGCAGGCCTTCGCTGTAGCCGGCGGCGCTCTGCACGCCCACCACTGCGCGATCGGCGAACTGCGCGATGGTGGCAGCACCCGCGTAGGTGCACGCCGACCGGACCCCGGCGACGATGTCGTCGATGATGTCCTCCACGCCCGGGCGTGTCTGGTCGAGGTACATCCGCGAGGTGCTGATGCCCTCCTCGAACAGCTCCTTGCGAGCCCGCTCGAAGGCCGTCTCGCTGCGGTTGCGGCTCTTCACCGCCCGGTTGCTGGCCATTCCGAAGCTCTCCTTGTACAGGCGACCATCGGGGTCGCGCAGCGTGTCGGCGGCCGACTCGTAGGTGCCGGCCAACCACGAGCCGAACATCACGTTCGCGGCGCCGGCGGCAAGCGCGAGCGCCACGTCGCGAGGGTGGCGCACACCGCCATCGGCCCAGATGACCTTGCCGTGCTTGGCGGCCTCGGCGGCGCAGTCGTGCACCGCACTGAACTGCGGGCGCCCGACACCGGTCATCATGCGCGTCGTGCACATCGCGCCCGGGCCGACACCCACCTTGACGATGTCGGCACCAGCGCTGATGAGGTCGCGCGTGCCTTCGATGGTGACCACGTTGCCGGCGACGATCGGCACGCCCGGTGCAACCGCGCGCACCTCCTCGATGGCGCGCAGCGTACGAGTTTGATGGCCGTGCGCGGTGTCGATCACCAGCACGTCGGCGCCGTACGACAGCAACGCCTTCGCCTTCACCGCAGGGTCGCCGTTGATGCCCACGGCGGCGGCCACCAGCAGGCGTTGGCGGCTGTCGACCGCCGGACGATAGATGGTGCTGCGCAACGCGCCGGTACGGGTGGCGCAGCCGATGAGTCGCCCCTCGCCGTCCACCACCGGGGCCACCGACAGGCGCTGGCCGCTCAGCCGGTCGTAGATCTCTGCCGGCGCGGTGCCGTCCTCCAGCACCACCAGCTCCCGGCTCATCACGTTCTTCAACTGGGTGAACCGGTCGTAGCCCGCCGCATCGTGCTCGGTGAAGATGCCCTCCGGGTGGCCGTCGTCGTCGACGATCACCACCGCGCCGTGTGCGCGCTTGTGGATCAGCCCCAGCGCATCGCCCACGGTGTGCACAGGGCTGAGCGTGATGGGCGTGTCGTACACGAGGTGTCGGGTCTTCACGTAGTCGATCACCGTCTCCAGCACGTCGAGCGGGATGTCTTGCGGCAGCACGGTGATGCCACCTCGCCGGGCCACGGTCTCGGCCATGCGCCGACCGGCCACGGCGGTCATGTTGGCCACCACCACCGGGATGGTGGTGCCCAACGCATCGGGAGTGGTGAGGTCGACGGCAAAGCGTGACGCGACGTCGCTGAGGCTGGGCACCATGAAGACGTCGCTGTACGTGAGGTCGTACGGCGGGGTGCTACCGAGGAATTGCATCGTGACTGGCTACCTTTGTTCGTTGCCGTGGTGGCTGACCGGTTCCGATGAAACAGCCGCCCAAGGCTACCGTGGCGCCATGACGACGCCGGTGGTTCTCGTGCACGGTTGGGGCGGCTCGTTCGAGAGCACCTGGCAACGCAGCGGCTTCACCGAGCTGTTGCGCGATGCGGGCCGGCCGGTCATCGGTGTCGACCTGCTGGGGCACGGCAGCGCTCCCAAACCCCACGACCCAGAGGCCTACGCCGATCTGGGCGCGCGCGTGCTCGACGCCATGCCGCCCGAGCCCGTCGACGCCGTCGGGTTCTCCTTGGGCGCGATGACGCTGCTGCGCATCGCGATGGCGCAACCTCACCGCTTCCGCAAGTTGGTGCTGGCCGGCGTCGGCCGCAACCTGTTCGAGCGCGACGACGCCGCGCACCAACGCATCATCGACGCACTGGAGGGCAACGGCGACCCCGACGACAACATCTCCCGGCTCTTCGCCAACTACGGCAACATGCCGGGCAACGACGTGGTCGCGCTCACGGCTGTCATGCGTCGCACCGGTGGCACCCTGACAACGGCAATGGTCGCCAGCGCCACCTGCGAGACCCTCGTTGCCATTGGCGACCGCGACTTCGCCGGGCCGGGCGAGGTGCTCGCCGACGCACTCCCCCACGCGACGCTGAAGGTGCTGCGCAACGTCGATCACTTCGCGACTCCCGAGTCGTTCGGCTTCATCGACGCGGCACTCGAGTTCCTCGACGCCGTCCCTGCATGAGCGCCGGCGAGGTCGGCACGTCCATCGGCCGGGCGCTGGAGGTGCTCGGCAACGGGGGCCTCGTGGCCATCCCCACCGAGACCGTCTACGGCTTGGCCGCCGATGCGTCCAACGACGCGGCGGTTCGTCGGGTGTTCAGCGCCAAGGGCCGACCGGCAGATCACCCACTGATCGTGCACGTGGCGGCGGCCGAGCAACTCCCGGAGTGGGCCGCCACCGTGCCGCCGGCCGCCGCGCTGCTGGCCGACGCCTGCTGGCCGGGGCCGCTCACCTTGCTGGTACCGAAAGCCGCGCACGTGCTGCGCGTGGTCACCGGCGGGCGCGACACCGTGGGTGTGCGAGTGCCGGCTCACCCGATCACCACCGAACTGCTCACTCGCTTCGGCGGCGGGCTGGCCGCGCCCAGCGCCAACCGATTCGGCAAGGTGAGCCCCACCACCGCGCAGCACGTGGCAGCCGACCTCGGCACCGCGGTCGACTACATCCTCGACGGCGGCGCCTGCCCCGTCGGCGTCGAGAGCACGATCGTCGATTGCTCGGTCGCGCCCCCGCAGCTCTTGCGGCCCGGTGCCATCACCGCCGAGCAGGTGTCGGCGCTGCTGGCCGGCGAGCTCGCCCCCGCCGCCGGCCCCAGCCGTGCGGCGGGGATGATGGCCTCCCACTACGCGCCGCGCGCCCGTGTGGTGCTGGTGGAGAGCACCGCCGCCGGGTTGGCCGCCACGGCCAACGAGCCAAGCGCCTGGCTGCTCGACCACTCCGACGATCTGGTGCTCTACGCACGCCACCTGTACGACGACCTGCGTGCCGCCGACCGACGCGGCGTGCAGACGATCGTTGCCGTGCTGCCACCGCCCAGCGGCCTCGGCCACGCCATCCGCGACCGCCTGATGAAGGCTGCCGCGCGCTGGTAGCTCGGCGACGCGCCTGCGGGCGCGGCGGTGCCGCGCCGAGTGTTGCAGCTTGTCCGGCTTCGCCTCATTCAGACTTCGACTCGTCTAGCCCCGGCTCGGCTGACCTGGTCTGCCGGGGTGGCCCGGTTTCACCTCGTCCCCAGCGGCAGCGCGCGTCCGAAAGAGGTGACCCGATCCGATACTTCACGTCCGGCGACGACGCGTCACAGCGAGCAGCGAGCAGCGAGCAGCGAGCAGCGTCATCCGCCGCCAAGCGAGTTGAGGTTGGCGACCCACACGTCGCGCACGGCGTCGATGTCGGGCGCTGGGTCGCCTTCCAGCGCCGCCACCGCCAGGCTCACGGTGGTCGCACCCGCGTCCGGAACCAGGTCGAGACGGCACCAGCACGGCGACGGATCGTGCAGGAACACCTCCAGTTGGTACGGCGGGTCGTCGACCAGCACCTCGCCCATCCAGGAGGTGACCACCAGCAGCGCCTCGAAGGCCTCCACCGGCAGCACGTCGATGGTGAACGACGGCGCATCGTGCTGCACACCTCGCACGGGTCGGCGCTCGAATCGACGTGAGCCGGCCGACGGTGCTGCGGCGGCAGCGGGCTCGGCCGGCGCCGACTGCACGTCGGTGCCCCGCAGCGACAAGCGCAGGACAGCCTCCTCGTACGCCGCGTTCAGCGCCTGCATCGCAGCGGCCTCGCCACCATGATCAGGGTGCACGTGCTGAGCCAACCGCCGCCGAGCAGCGGCCAGTTCCGCAGCGGTGGCGCACGGCGCGACACCCAACACCGAATACGGGTCGGTGGTCACGACGGGTACGCGGCGGCTCGCACGCGGGCGTACTGCGCCCGTACGTCGGCGCTTGCCGCCGCTGCTGCGATGGGCGCGACGGCGCCCAAGCCCCACCGGCCGGCCACATCGGCGTGCGACTCGCCGAACGCCGCTGCGGCAGCTTGCACGCAGGCTCCGGCAGCCACCGCCTCATCCGCATCTGCGGTCGCCACGGGCACGTCGCACAGGCCGGCGAAGACCTCGCGGAAGGCCGCCGAGCGGCTGCCGCCACCGACCAGCACCACCCGATCGACCGGCGCGACTGCTCGGATGGCGTCGAGCGCATCCAGCAGGGAACACGCAACGCCCTCCACCGCCGCTCTCGCCAATTGCTCGCGGCTGACATCGCTGCGCAGCCCGCTGAGCCAGCCGGTGGCGTTGGGCAGGTTGGGTGTGCGTTCACCGTCGAAGTAGGGCAGCAGCGATACGCCGGCGGCGCCCGATGGTGCTGCCAGCGCCAACACGTCGAGCCCGGCGTGGTCGACCCCCAGCAGACGGGCAACCGCGTCGGTGACCTTGGTGGCGTTCAGCGTGCAGGCCAGCGGCAGGAACCTGCCGCTGGCATCTGCGAACCCGGCGACCAGCCCGGTGGGGTCGGAGGTGGGATGATCGGCCACCGCGAAGGCGGTGCCGGAGGTGCCGACGGACACGACCGCCGTGCCGGCAGCGAGACCAAGGCCCAGCGCGGCGCCCATGTTGTCGCCGGTACCGCACGCCACCGGGATACCGCGCCACTCGCCCACCACTTCACGCGGCGCCGCAACACGCGGCACGACCTGCGACCAGTCACGGTGCGAGTCGACGATGGCCAACAGGTCCCAGCAGTACTCGCCGGTGATCGGCGACCAGTAGCCGGTGCCACTGGCGTCGCCGCGATCGGTGACGAACGACCCAGTGAGCCGGTATGTGAGCCAGTCGTGCGGCAACATCACGTGCGCCAGCCGCGCCCATGCCTCGGGCTCGCTGCGGTGCAGCCACGACAACTTGGTGATGGTGAACGCGGCCACCGGCACGCTGCCGACGGCGGCCGCCCACTCGGCGGCACCGCCGGGCAACTGCTTGCACAGCCAGCCCGCATCCGGCGCAGATTCCGTGTCGTTCCAGAGCTTGGCCGGACGGATGACGGCCCCCGCGTGATCCAAGGTGACCATGCCGTGCTGCTGACCGGCCACGCTGATTCCTACGACGTCGACCGGGCCAGCAGCCGAGACGACCGACGCGAACGCCGTCTCGAACGCATGCCACCACTCGGCCGGCTCTTGCTCGGAGCGCGGCGGCGTGGTGGCGGGGTGCGGTGCCGACGCGCGGCCGACGACGCGACCCGTCTCGACATCACGCAACTCGACCTTCGTGCTCTGCGTCGACGAATCGACGCCGGCGACGACCTTCACGGCCTACCGAACGCCCAGCAGCAGTTCGGTGACCAGTTGATCGAGCCGCTCGTGGCCGTACCCGCGGCTGGTCATCGCGGCGATGTCGGGCGAGGTGGCACGGATGGTCGCAAGAGCGTCGGCACCCAGCCCACCGGGCGAAGTGGGCACGGAGAGCTGCGGGGCCATCGCTGCCTCGAGCGCCGCCGTGATCTCTGCGTCGTTGCGGAACCGCTCGGCCTTCTCGGCCAGGATGAGGTAGTTGCGCATGCAGCCGCTGGCGAACTGCCACACACCGGCTTCGTCCTCCGTGCGGTACGCATGGGCGTCGAAGTGCCGCATGCCCGACCACTGCGAGTCCTCCAGCAGCTTCACCAGGTAGAAGGCATCGCGGATGCCTTCGCTGCCGAAGCGGAAGTCCTGGTCGTACTTGCCGATGCGCTGCGCGTTGAGGTCGATGTGGAACAACTTGCCGTGCCACATCGTCTGCGCGACCGCGTGAGTGAAGTTGAGGCCGCTCATCGTCTCGTGCGCGAACTCGGGGTTGAGGCCCACCATCTCGGGCCACTCGAGCTCGTTGATGAACGCCAGCGCATGACCGACCGTGGGCAGCAGCATGTCGCCACGCGGCTCGTTGGGCTTGGGTTCGAGGGCCAGCACCATCTGGTAGCCCCGCTCGCGCACGTGCGCGCAGGCCAGGTTGACGGCCTCCGCATAGCGGTCGAGGGCGGTGCCGACGTGCTTCGCAGCCTCGGCCTCCATGCCCTCGCGGCCACCCCACATCACGTACACCTCGGCGCCCAGCTCGGCCCCCAGGTCGATGGCGTCGAACGTCTTCTTCACCGAGAAGCGCCGCACCGCCGGGTCGTTGGCGATGAACGCGCCGTCCTTGAACAGCGGCTGCGAGAACAGGTTGCAGGTGGCCATCGGCACCTTCATGCCGGTGTCGTCGAGCGCTGCCCGGAACTGCTTCACGATGCGCTCGCGCTCGGCCGCGGGCGAGCCGAACGGCACCAGGTCGTCGTCGTGGAAGTTCACCCCGTAGGCGCCCAGTTCGGCCAGCTTGTGCACCGAACGCACCGGATCGAGCGCGGCTCGGGTCTCGAAGCCGAACGGGTCGCGACCGGTGTTGCCCACCGTCCAGAGGCCGAAGGTGAAGCGGTGATCAGGGCGGGGCGTGTAAGCGTTCATCGCCCCCAACCCTAGCCCTGCTGGTGCTGTGGGTCGGGCGGGTCGACCGCCCAGTCGGCAGGGCTGCCCCATTGATCCTCGAAGACCACCTCGTGCAACGGCCGCCGCCGAACCGGCCCGTGCGCGCCCGCGGGACGGCCCAGGGTGATGCACGCCGACAAGGCCACGTCGTCGGGCACGGCCAGCAGCTCGCGCAGCTCCTGCTCGACCATCTGGTGCCACATGGTGAGTGCTCCGCCATAGCCGAGCGCCCGTGCCGCCAACAGCAGGTTCTGCGTGGCAGGGTAGACGGAGGCGCCCTCGTAGGGGTTTGCCGCGCGGTGGCGACGCAGACACACCAGCACGATCACCGGCACGTCCTCGAGATGATCGACGAAGTGCTGCATGGTGGCCGCCATGCGCGCCTTGGGCGAGTCGGCCACGGCGCCGCTGCCGGCCTCGTACCCGTCGGCGGCGCGCTTGGTGGCCCACGACGACCGGAACGACTCGCCGAGCAATCGACGCGCTGCAGTGGCCACCGGGCCGTTGCGCAGCACCAGGTACCGCACACCTTGCCGGTTGCTACCGCTGGGGGCTCGGCTGGCATGCCACAAGATGGCGGCGAGATCGGCCTCCGGCAGCGGCTCGGCCGTGTAACGCCGAATGGTGCGGGTGGTGGCGAGGCCATCGAGCAGCGGGATCACGCCGGGCTCCGGCTCAGCGACCGGTGAACTTCGGCGACCGCTTCTCCATGTACGCGGCGACCCCTTCACGGAAGTCGTCGGTGCGCAGCAGCGGCAGCAGCTGCAAGAAGACGTGGTGCACGTTCTGGTCGAACGTCTCGGTCTCGGCGGCGCGCATCATGCGCTTGATGGCGCGCACGGCCAGCGGGGCGTTGGCGGCGATCTCGCCGGCCAGCTCGCGGACGGCCTCGTGGAAGTGCTCGTCGGCCACCACGTGGTTGACGAGGCCCAGTTCGTGGGCCTCGTCGGCCTTCAGCAAGCGACCGGTGAACGCGATCTCGGCAGCCTTCGCGTACCCCACCATCCGTGGCAGCAGCCAGGTGCCCCCGCTCTCGGGCACGATGCCGCGCTTGGCGAAGCCCGGGTTCAGCTTGGCGCTCTGCGCGGCCACACGGATGTCGCAGCCCAGCGCGATGTCGAGGCCGTAGCCGGCAGCGCCGCCGTTGAGCGCGCAGATGGTGGGTGTGTCGAGGTTGTGCAGCACGGTCGGGGGCGTGAACCGCAGGTCGATCTCGCCCGGAATGCCACCACCGCTGTCGAGGCCCCCCAACGAGCCCTTGGCCGCGCCCATCTGAGCCGCCATGTCGAGACCGGCGCAGAAGGCCTTGCCGGCGCCGGTGAGCACGATGCAGCGCACGTCGGCGTCGCGGTCGGCCTGCAGCAAGCGTTCGGACAGCTGGTCGAGCATCGCCCCGGAAATGGTGTTCATCCGACCGGGCGCATTGAGCGTGATGGTGGCGATGTGGTCACCCACCTCGTACAGGACTTCCTCGGGGGTCACTTCCGCAGGGTTCGACATGCACGAAACCGTAGTCGTCCCGTCATCGAATTCGCCGAGCGGTGCTTGTCCGCTCGTGCAAAACCGACCTACACTCCGCTTCTCGAATACCAACGGGTCGCATCCCTGCGACCCGGCTCCTAGGGGGAGACACCCAATGCAGAAAACCCGCGTGCGCCGTTTCGGCGCATTGCTCGTAGGCCTGGCCCTTGTGGCTGCCGCCTGCGGCGACGACGAGGAGACCACCGACACGGCGGCTCCCACCACCGAGGCCGCCGCCACGGAGACCACCGAGGCAGCCGCCCCGGAGACCACCGAGGCAGCCGCCCCGGAGACCACCGAGGCAGCCGCCGAGGGCGGCGACCTGGAGGGCTTCAAGGGCACCACGCCCCTGACCCCGCTGGGCGACGACTTCAAGGCCCGCCTCCTCGAGGTCGACCCCGACCTCGTCGACTTCAACTACGCAGCAGAGGGATACGACCTCACGCTCATCATCGCCCTGGCTGCTGCCAAGGCGGGCGACGACGGCATTGCGTACGCCAGCGAGATCCAGGGCATCACCCGCGACGGTGAGAAGTGCACCGACTTCGCGACGTGCATGGCCATCATCGATGCCGGTGGCGACCCCGACTACGACGGCTACAGCGGCCCGATCACGCTCAACGGCGTGGGCGACCCGATGGAAGCCAGCTACGGCGTGCTCACCATGGGTGCTGACAACCGCATCGACGACGAGCTGACCGAGTTCCTGCCCGCCAAGGGCGCGGATTCTGCCGACGTGGCAGCTGTTCCCGTCGAGGGCACGCGTGCTGGTGACGGCGTGCTGCGCATCGGCACGCTCCTCCCGGTGACGGGCTCGCTTGCGTTCCTCGGACCACCCGAGATCGCCGGCGTCAACCTGGCCATCCTGGAGATCAACGAGGGCGGCGGCGTGTTGGGTAAGCCGGTCGAGCTGGTCGAAGGCGATTCGGGCGACACGCCTGAGTTCGCCAACGCAACCGTCGACCGTCTGCTCGGCGAGACCGTCGACGCAGTCGTGGGTGCTGCCGCTTCCGGCATCTCCTTGTCGGTCATCGACAAGATCACCGGTGCCGGCATCGTGCACTTCAGCCCGGCGAACACCTCCGACAAGCTCACCACCTACGCCGACAAGGGCCTGTACTTCCGTGTCGCCCCGCCGGACCTCCTGCAGGGCGCCGCAATCGCCAAGCTCGTCGCCGACGATGGCGCCACCAACGTGGCCATCATCGCCCGTAACGACGCCTACGGCACCGGCCTCGCCGAAGTCGTGCAGTCCACCTTGGAGGCCGCCGGTATCACCGTGTCGGTCGTCAAGATCTACGAGCCCGACGCTGGTACGTTCGACGCCGAAGTCAACGAGATCGTGGCCGCCGGCCCCGATGCCGTGGTCGTCATCGGTTTCGAAGAGTCGTCCAAGATCCTCCGTACCATGGTCGAGAACGGCGCCGGCCCTCGCGACGTCGCCGTCTACGGCTGCGATGGCAACATCGGTAATGGTCTCGGCGAGAGCTACGACTCGAACAGCTGATCCACTCGAGCCATCACGGCTCAACTGAGTGCGACAACCGTTGAAGCGGCCCCGGGCACAGCGCCCGGGGCCGCTTCGCGTCGTCGGCTATGTTCGGCGAATGACTCGCGGTCTCGGTCGGGTGGTGGCAGTGGGCACGCTCCTCGCCGCCTGCGGCCAGGGTGCGTCGTCGCCTACGGTGCGGCCACTCACCGCCGACCCGCTGCAGTATCGCGACGACATCGCAACCGGTCAGATGCAACTGCAGCTCACGAACCACCTCGAGGAGCAGCTGCAGGTGGCCGGCGTGCAGTTCCTCTGGGAGGGTTTCGATTCTGAGCTCAGGGCTCTCGACACGCTGATCGGGGTCGGTCAGCGGATCGATCTCCCCGTGTCTGTGCGTGCACCCCGCTGTCGGATCGAAGGGACCACCGTACTTGCTGCACCGCCGACCGACAGCGCGAGGGTGGTGCTCACCCTCGCCGACGGCACCACCCGTACCGCCGAGGTGACCGACGCGGATGGCACTGCGATCGCCATCCATCACGCTGGGTGCGAACGCCGGATGATCGAGTCCCAGGTGGTCATCGGCTTCGACGACGTTCGTCGCGACGAGATCGATGGTCGGCCGATGACGGTCGCCGAGCTGACGCTCGACCGGGTCGCGGCGACGTCCACGGTTCGGGTCGTGGCGGCCGGCAACACCATTCCGTTCACACTTCGCTTCCCCGACCTACCCGCGGCCTCACCGGTGCTCATGGAACTGCCGTCCGGTCGCGAGCACTCGTCGGCACGGGTGCGGTTCTCCGAGGGCCGTTGCGACGCCCATGCGGTCGCCGAAACGAAACAGCCGTTTCGTTTCGTGCTGCAACTCGACCTCGGCGACGGCGTCGACCACTCGTACGTGGTGCAGCCCGACCCGGCGGTGCAGCCCGAGATGCTGGCAACGGTGGCCGATGGCTGCGCCGCGCTCGACGCCGACGGCACCCTCACATCGGACGGCTGAGCTTCCTTCAGCCTCCGGTGGCCCTGGCCAACGTGCCCAGGTACAACCCGATCACATTCGGGTCGGCGAGCAGCTCGCGACCGGTACCGGTGTAGGCGTTTCGGCCCTGATCGAGCACGTACGCACGATCGCACACCTGTAGGCACCGCCTGGCGTTCTGCTCCACCATCAAGATGGCCACACCGCTGGCATTGATGTGCCTGCAGTTGATGAACACTTCGTCCTGCAACATCGGCGACAAACCCGCGGATGGTTCGTCGAGCAGCAGCACCGACGGCTTGAGCATCAGCGCGCGCCCCATGGCCACCATCTGGCGTTCCCCACCCGACAGCGCCGAGGCCGACTGCGACGCACGGCTCTTCAGCTTCGGGAACATCTCACAGACGACTTCGTACTGCTCGCGGAACATGGACGGCTTCAAGTAGCAGCCCATCTCCAGGTTCTCCCTGACAGTGAGGCTGGGGAAGACGTTCTTGCTCTGCGGAACGAAGCCAACGCCGCGCCCCACCAACTCGTGTGCCTTCGTGCCCGTGATCTCCTCACCGTGCAACCAGACCGAACCCGACCGGATCTTGAGCAGCCCGAGCACTGCCTTCAGCAGCGTCGACTTGCCGGCACCGTTGGGGCCGATGATCCCGACGAACTCGCCGGGAGCCACCGTGAGATCGCACCCGTTGAGGATGTTCACTTCCGAGGTATAGCCGCCGACCAACTCCTTGACATCGATGACGGTCGGTCGTGTTTCCACAGCCGGTTCAGCAGTGCTCATGCCCCCACCCCCAGATCGGTGTTCTGATGGGCACCAAGGTATGCGTCGATCACTGCTTGGTTGGCGCCGATGAACGACGGCGGGCCTTCGGCGATGATCTGACCCTCTGCCATCACCACCACCCAGTCGGCGATCTCGTGGACCATGTCCATGTCGTGTTCCACGAAGAGCACGGTGCGCCCCTCATCCTTGAGACCTTTCACGTGCTGCAACAGACTCTGCTTGAGCGCTGGGTTGACGCCGGCCATTGGCTCGTCGAGCATCACCATCTCCGGCTCGACCATCAGCGCTCGCGCCATTTCCAGGAGCTTGCGCTGCCCACCCGACAGCGAGCCACCGAACTCGTCACGCATGTGGTCCAGCTTGAAGCGCTCGAGCAAGACCTCGGCGCGAGCAGTGATCTCGGCTTCCTGCTCACGCCACAGGAACCTGAACGGCGCGGCCCACAGCCGCTCGCCGCCTTGGCCAGTGGCGCCCAGACGCATGTTCTCGATCACCGTCATTCGAGTCAGGCTCTTCGTGAGCTGAAACGTTCGTACCATGCCGCGACGCGCCGCCTTGTACGGGCTGGCTCCGCTCATCGACATTCCGTTGAAATGCCAGGTACCGGTGCTGGGCGTATCAAAGCCGGTGAGAAGGTTGAAGAACGTCGTCTTGCCGGCTCCGTTCGGGCCGATCAAGGCGGTGATGGTGTTGCGCTGCACCTCGACATGGGCCACGTCGACAGCCGCCAGACCCCCGAACGAACGACGGATTGCGTCGGCGACGAGAATCGGATCAGGCTTGGGAACGCCCGGCTCACGGGCAACCTCGGCAAACACGTCAGCGGACATCGAACGCCTGCTCCCTCTTGTCGCCGAAGATCCCTTGTGGCCGGAAGATCACCAGCAGGACCAAACCACTGCCAACCAGGATCCAGCGGAAGAAGCTGAAGTTCGACGAGTCCATCAGCCAGGTGGGCAGCTGAAAGCCCGTCCCGTCCGTCCAGTCGGCGAGGAGGCTGTCGCTGAAGTTGATGATGAACCAGAAGATCATCGAACCGATGATCGGCCCCTTGGCCTTGCCGACGCCACCAAGCACGATGATCGCGTAGGTGAGGAACGTGAATTGAGTCTGGAAGCTGCCAGGGCTTGCGTTGCGCTGGCCGATGACGAGAATTGCACCGCCGAAGCCACCGACGACGCCGCCGAGCACGAGGCTGGTCATCTTGTAAGAGAACACGTTCTTGCCGAGGCTGCGCGCCGCATCCTCGTCCTCACGGATGGAGCGCAACACGCGACCCCAGGGGCTGCGCATGAGTGCCCACACGCCAACCGAGAAGAGGACGACCAGGAACCAGCCGAGCATGATCACCCACATCTCGTAGTCGCTGATCTGCTTCTCCCACAACGGCACCGACTTGCCCCTCAGGAACCCCGGAATGGAGTTCTGGATGTCGTCGGTGAAGGAGTTGATGCCATCGGTAGCGCCGGTGACGTTGACCGCCTTCGGGGTCGACACCAGCAGGCGCAGGATCTCCGCTGCCGCAATGGTGACGATTGCCAGGTAGTCGCTGCGCAGCCGCAGAGTGGGAATGCCCAGGATGAGCGCGAAGGTGGTCGAGGCAATGATCACTACCGGGATCGTGGCCCAGATGCTCCACTGCCAGTTCATCACCGGCATCGCCACGGCATAGCCACCGACGAGCGCAAAGCCGGCCTGACCGAAGTTGAGCAGGCCGGTGTAGCCGAAGTGGATGTTGAGACCGATGGCAGCCAAGCAGTAGGCGATGGCGGTGACGCCGATGGCGCCGAAGAGACCGTTGGAGATGGTCTGGCTCATCCGACACGCTCCTTCTTGCCGAGAATGCCCTGCGGGCGGAAGAGCAGAACCAGGATCATCGCCAACAGCGCCCCCATCGTCTTGAGATCGGTGTAGTCGCTGAACGCCCAGGCCCAGAGCTGCACGAACATGCCGACAGCCAGCGAGCCGACCAGCGCGCCGAACGGCCGGCCGAGCCCGCCAAGGGTGATCGAGGCGAACATCAGCAGCAGGATCTTGGTCCCCATGTTCCAACTGACCTGCTCATCGAGCCCGAAGATCACGCCACCGAGCCCGGCCAACGCTCCACCGAGGAGCCACACGGTGAGGATCACCCGGTCGGTGTTGATACCGGTGGTGGAGGCCAGATCGGGGTTGTCGGACACGGCGCGGATTGCCTTGCCGGTGCGGGTCTTCATCAGCAGGAAGGCCACTCCGCACAACGCGAGCAGCGCAACCACGCCCGTGATCAGGTCACGGGGCGTGACGCCGATCGGGCCGATGTTGATGTTCTGCTGTGAGCCGAACTGGGCGAACGACTTCGGTTGCGAGCCGTAGTACATCTGGATGATGAAGCGAACCGTCATTGCGATGCCGATCGAAACGATCATCATCGACGTGAGCCCGATGCCGCGGCGGCGCATCGGCCGCCACACGGCCAGTTCCAGCGCGCCCGAAAACGCAGTGGCGCACGCAACACCGATGACGATCGCAGCCAGGAGCTGGATGAAGCCACCCCAGCCCCCCGTGGCAGTGGACAAGGTGAACCAGCCCGAGGCCACGGCTGTCATCACCGCGCCGATCGTGACCGTTTCGCCGTGGGCGAAGTTGGAGAGCCCGGTGGTGGCGTAGATCAATGACAGACCCACGCTCATGATGGCGATGACCAAGCCGAAGCGGATGCCGTTGAAGATGGTCTTGGGGAGCAGGCTGAGTTTGCTATCGGCTTTCGGTGCGGCCGCGCCGAGGTTGAAGTTGGCATTGCCACCCAAGCCGGCAGTGACGTTGACCGTGCGGCTGGCCCCGTCGGCGGGCAGCCCGAGACCGTCGGGAAGCGTTGCCTCATCGATGGTCACGGTGAACTCGCCGTCGCTGGGCACCGGGATCTTCGCCACACCCTTGTCGTCGGTGACCCCCTCGGCGACCACGGCCCCGCTGGGGTCGGTGACAGAGATGCCCACACCGGCCACGGGCTCCTTCTTGCCACCCGCGGTGGCCGTGTTCTGCACGCGGACCTGCAGGATCTCCTCCTCGGCGTGGGCCACGTCGCCGAACAGCGCAAAGAACGCGCAGGTCGCGAGGAGCAACCGAATCGCCCTGCGGAGTGCTGATGAAACCAAGTTGCCACCTAGGTCGTCGAAGGTTGGGCGGTATTCAATCGCGGCACACGGTTGCCGTCAATGAATCCTGAGCACGCCCCGTTGAGTGCTCGGTCGGGAGAGTCTGTCACACCATGGTGCCGAGCCACGCACGAACGGTCGAGAGGAGCGCGGTGGGGCACCACTACATTGCAGCGGATGCCGCCCCACTCGCGCCGTCACACGAGTGCCACGGCGGCCGTGCTCGGAGCGGCGGTCCTGTTCGGCACCACGGGGACGGTGCTGGTGAATGCACCGACCGGCGCAAACGCGTTCTCCGTCGGCAGCGTGCGACTCCTGATCGGCGCTGCCTCGTTGCTGGTGGCGGCCTGGGCCCGATGCGGGCGAATGTGGCTGACTCCGTGGAAGTTGCCGACGACGGCGTTGGGCGCGCTCGGCGTTGCCGGCTTCCAGCTCTGCTACTTCCTGGCGGTCGAACGCACGGGGGTCGCCGTCGGCACAGTTGCAACCATCGGCTCCGGGCCAGTGTCGGCCGGCATCCTTCATGCCCTCCTCGATCGCCGTCCACCGCCCACTCGTTGGTTGCTGGGTACCACGGTCAGCATCACCGGCGTTGCGCTGCTCGGACTCGCTGGCCGGGCCTCCGCCGTCGATCCGCTGGGTATCGTCTTCGCCGTCCTCGCCGGCCTTGGCTGGGCAGTGTTCGCCTCGGTCGGCAAGCATCAGATCGACGGAGGCTTCGACAGCACCGCCACCATGGCCGCGATGTTCGGGGGCGGGGCGGTGCTGCTCGCTCCACTGCTGCTCACACACTCCCCCAGCTGGGCGCTCGAACCCGGCGGGCTGGTCGTCGCCCTGTACCTGGGGGTGATCACGGTGGGCGTCGCCTACACGCTGTACGGCATCGCACTGCGGCACCTTCAGGCGCCGACGGTCATCACGTTGACGCTGCTCGAGCCGATCACCGCTGCCGTGCTGGGTGCCCTCGTCGTGCACGAGGGCATCCGCACCGCCGGGTGGGTGGGCATCGCCCTGGTCCTCGTCGGGTTGGTGCTCACCGCTACCGTGGCCGAGTGACAACACGAGCGCCCGACCTCGACAGCACCCAGGCCGTTCCGCAACCCACGTTGCGGGGCCCGGAACCCGGCGAGTGCGAGGTGCTGCTCATTCGCCACGGCCGGTCGGCCGATGTGGTACCCGGCTCGCCCGAGTCTGCCGACCCGGCCCTGCACGCGGTCGGCATCGAGCAGGCCGCCGCGCTGGCCGCTCGCCTTGCGGGCAAGACCATCCACGCCGTCTACAGCTCGCAGTTGACGCGTGCACGCGAGACGGCACAGCCGTTGGCCGATGCGCGCGGGCTGGCGGTGGTGCAGCACGTCGATCTGGAGGAGATCCGATTGGGCGAGTGGAGCAACGGCGAGTTCCGCCGGCGGGCCGCCACTGCCGACCCCGAATGGGTGGCGTGGAGCCGCACCGGCCGCTGGGACGGCATCCCCGGAGGGGAAGGCGACGACGCGTTCCGCACTCGAGTCACCGGTGTCATCGATCAACTCGTGCCGCAGCATCGCGGCCAGTGCATCGCCGTCGTGGCGCACGGCGGATCGATCAACGCGTACGTCGCTCAACTCCTGGGCGTGCACCGCTCGCTGCTGTTCACGGTGGAGAACACGTCCATCACAGCAGTCCGCGTCGGCCCTCACGGCGCCACTCTGGTGACGGTGAACGACTGCCACCACCTCTACGATCCGGTGCTGTCATGACCGACTCACCTGCTCCCGTTCGCACCCGCGTCACCGAACTGCTCGGCGTCGACTACCCCATCGTGCAGGCACCGATGGGGTGGATCGCGCGCAGCCAGCTGGCCTCCGCCGTCAGCAACGCCGGCGGCATGGGCATCATCGAGACCTCCAGCGGCGACCTCGACGCCGTGCGTCACGAGATCGCCAAGATGGCCGACCTCACCGACAAGCCGTTCGGTGTCAACATCGCGCAGGCCTTCGTGCGCGACCCTGGCATCGCCCAGTTCGTCATCGACCAGGGGGTGCGGTTCGTCACCACCTCCGCCGGCGACCCCACCAAGTACACCGCGCTCTTGAAGGCGGCCGGCCTCACCGTGTTCCACGTGGTGCCCACGCTCGCCGCGGCCCTGAAGGCGGTGGCGGCCGGCGTCGACGGGCTGGTGGTGGAAGGCGGTGAGGGCGGCGGCTTCAAGAACCCCCGCGACGTCGCCAGCATGGTGCTGCTGCCGCTGGTGGCCGGCAAGGTGCAGGTGCCCATCATCGCCGCCGGCGGCATCACCGACGGCTGCAGCATGGCTGCTGCGTTCGCACTCGGCGCCGAGGGCGTGCAGATGGGCACGCGCATGGTCAGCGCCACCGAGTCGCCCGTGCACGACAACTGGAAGCAGGCCATCGTGCGCGCCGCGGAGACCGACACCGTGTTCCTCAACCGCTTCTCCAAGCCCGGCCTCCGGGCGCTGCGCACCGAGCGCACCACCCGCCTGGAGCATCAGGAGCACGTGGAGATGAGCGAGATGAGCCGCGCCCTCGAGCTCTACTTCGGCGGCGACATGGAGGCCTCGATCGCCCTCACCGGCCAGGTGGCCGGCCGCATCGAATCGGTCGCACCTGTGCGCGACATCATCCACGGCACGGTGCGCGAGTTCCGGTCGCGCGTGGCAGCGCTGTCCGCGCTGTTGTAGATCCGCCAGTTGCGCGACCGCGCTGGCTATCATCACCTGCGGGCGGAGACCTACCGAGCTGAGCTCGGCTATTCCGGAGGTCCTCCCATGGCAAGCCTTCTCACACAGTTCAAAGCTGCCGGCAAGATCGCCCTGTACCTCGTCGTGGCCTACGTCGCGATCAAGCTGTGGCAGGACCCCGCCGGCGCGGCCGACTCCACGGTGAACGTCATCGGCAGCATCGGCAGCTTCTTCGCCGCGCTCATCGACAAGATCGGCACGTTCGTACAGAGCCTCGGCGACTGAGCCGATCCAGTACCCCTACACCTTCCCCTACCCCTTCCCCGGCGCCGTCCCCGGCACGGCGTCGAGCATCACCGAGGCCGGAGCAACCACCTTGCTGGTGGCACACCACAGCCATGCAGTGCACCCGGTGAGCACGGTGGCGCCGGCGAGGTGCACCGCCACCAGCCCCACGGGTAGGCCGTTCGCGTACTGCACGTAGCCAACGCCGCCTTGCACCAGCGCGGTGAGCAGCCAGGCGGTGAGCGGCGCATCGAGCACCGCCCGATCGTGACGCAGCCGGCGCAGGTGCCACAGCAGCGACAGCGCGATGGCAACGGTGACCCACACGATGGCGCCATGCACGCGGGTGACCCACACCAGTGCATCGCCGTTGATCTGGCACTCCTTGCCGAAGAAGCGCTTGGCGGCACCGGCGCTGCAGGCAACCCCATCGTCGCCCAATGCGTCGCCGGCATGTGGACCGGTGCCGGTGACCACGGTGCCGGCCAGCACGGCCAACGTCGACCACACCGCCAACAGCTTCACGCGGCGACGGATGCGCGGCACCACTGCGCCAACACGCCGGCCGTGGTCGGGCTCGCGCGAGCGCACCAGCATCATCACCGCTGCCCAAACCAGCACCATCGACAGCACGAAGTGCAGCTGCACCAGGGCCGGATGCAGCTTGCTCCAGACCACCACGGCGCCCACCAGCCCCTGTGCCGGCACGCCGACCAGCATCACGATGCCCAGCACCATCAGGTCGCGACGGCGCGGCCGGCGGTACCACGCAGCGAGCGCGGCCAACGCCACACCGATGGAGACCAGGAAGGTGAACAGCCGATTGATCTGTTCGATCGCCGCGTGCTTGTTGGAGACGTCGACCACCTTCGCGTCGTTGCAGTTGGGCCAGTCGTTGCACCCGAGACCGGACCCGGTGAGCCGCACCAGCCCGCCACTGACCACGATGATGCTGAGCAGCGCCAGCGCCGCCACGCAGATGGTGCGGAACTCCGTGGGCGTGAAGCCTTCGGCCCGCACCCGCCTCCATGTCGAGCGCACTCGTGACGTGCCGTGCGGTTCGGTGCCGTGACCTGCCATGCCCGCAGGCTACGGGGGCGCAGCGTGGTACGCCCAACCCCCGCGCTCACTACGGTTCGCATCGTGCTGACCAGCTTCGACGACTTCCCCATCCACCAGGCCTGCGTACCTGTGGCCCACAGCGCTACCGGCGACCTGAACCACTACGACCGCTACTTCTTCAACGGGTACTCACGCGACCGCGAGTTGTACTTCGGCGCCGCGATGGGCCTGTACCCAAATCGGCACGTCGCCGACGCGGCGTTCTGCGTGGTGAAGGACGGAGTGCAGCACAGCGTGTTCCGCAGCCAGCGGGCACCCGTCGACCGGCGCGACGCCACCACTCTTGGCCCCATCGTGGTGGAGGTGCTCGAGCCTCTGCAGCGACTGCGGGTCGCGGTCGACGCTCCCGAGCAAGGAGTGCGGGCGCAGCTCACCTTCGAGGGCAGGTCGCAGGCCATCGAGGAGGCGCACTTCTTCGAACGCGTCGGCATGCGCACCTTCTTCGACTACACCCGGCTCACCCAGTTCGGCACATGGAGCGGCTGGCTGGAGGTCGACGGCGTGCGGCACGACATCTCGCCCGACGACGTGTGGGGGTCGCGTGATCGCTCGTGGGGCATCCGGCCGGTGGGAGAACCCGCGCAGACCGGCGCCCCGGTGCAGGTGCCACAGTTCTTCTGGCTGTGGGCGCCGGTGAACTTCCCGTCGCTGTCCACTCACTTCGATGTCAACGAGTACGGCGATGGCCGTCGCTGGCACGAAACCGGGGCAATCGCTCGCCTCGGAGCGCCGGCGCAGATGATGCGGGCCGTCGACTGGCGCGTGGTCTGGCGGCCGGGCACCCGCTTCGCGGACTCGTTCGAGTACGACCTCCTCGACTGGGACGGCAGCCGGCACACCGTGTGCCTGCAGCCCCGCTACGAGTTCCAGATGCGCGGCATCGGGTACGGCCACCCCGAGTTCGGTCACGGGTACTGGAAGGGTGAGGCGGTCACCGGTGGTGAGCGGCTGCAGTTGCCAGTGACAAGCCCGCTGGCCCGCGAACACGTGCACGTGCAGGCGTTGTGCGATGCCACGCTCACCATGGCCGACGGCACCGTCGAGCACGGCATCGGCATCCTCGAGCAGCTGGCGATCGGCCCGCACCCCAGCGGCCTCACCGGCATCCTCGACGGCTACGTCGGGTGAACCCCCACGCTTCGTTGCTACGGTGCACGGATGCGCAGGGCGATGAAGTGGGCAGGTCTGATCACCGCGGCAGCCGTGATCGCCGCCGCCTGTTCCAGTGGCGGCGACGAGTCGTCAAGCAACGCAGCGGTCACCGACGCGGTCGCTGCTGCGACTGCTCCGGAAGCGACGGCGGCGCCCACCACACTGGTGCCGCAGACAACGGTGGCCGTGTCGACCACCACCACGCTGGTCGAACTGCCCACCAGACCAGGTGCGATCACGCTGCACCTGGAGACAGGCCCGTTCGACATCGAGCCCGGGCAGAACAACATCGAGAACAAGGGCGCCATCCCGCAGCCGGAGATCGACGGCTTCATCGTGGGTATCCGCCCCAACCTGGTCTACGACGACGGCTCGATTCCGGGTGTCGACGTGGTGCACCTGCATCACGGTGTGTGGCTCAACCTCGGCGCTCCCGATGCCACCGCCGCGTTGCCGCAGCGGTTCTTCGCCTCCGGTGAGGAGAAGACCGCAATGCTCCTGCCGGCCCCGTACGGCTACCCGTACAGCACCACCGATCACTGGGTGCTCAACTACATGCTGCACAACCTCACACCCGAGGCCACGCAGGTGTGGGTCACCTACGACATCGACATCATCCCGGCCGATGCACCCGAGGCCGTCGGCATGCTGCGGGCGCGGCCGATCTGGATGGATGTGCAGAACGGCAAGGGCTACCCGGTGTTCGACGCGGTGCGCGGCATGGGCGACGGGGTCACGTACACCTACCCCGACCAGGCCACCGCGCCGTACGGCAACGGCCCGCAGCTGAACGAGTGGGTGGCCGACGCCGACGGCACCCTCATCGCCACGGCCGGTCACCTGCACCCAGGCGGGCTGCACACCGACCTGTACGTCGAGCGCGACGGCCAAAAGGCTCACGCGTTCCGCTCCGAGGCGATGTACTACGAACCTGCCGGCGCCGTCTCGTGGGACGTCTCGATGACCGCCACCATGCCCGACTGGCAGGTGAGCGTGCGCCAGGGCGACACTCTGTCGACCACCGCCACCTACGACTCGGGGCTTGCATCGTGGTACGAGTCGATGGGAATCATGGTCGTCTGGATGGGTGAGACCGGCGGCGACGCCGACGACCCGTTCACCACCGCGGTCGACACGCCGGGCATGCTCACGCACGGCCACCTCGCCGAGAACGACAACCACGGCGGCGACCTCGACAACCGCTACCTCGACCTCACCGCGCTGCCGTCCGCTCCCGCCAGCGCAACCATTCCCATCCAGGACTGGGTCTACACCGAAGGCGACATGAACTACGCCGTCTCGGTGCCCACGGTGAAGGCCGGCGAGTCCATCACCTACGAGAACCTCGACGCCAACATCGGCAAGGGCCAGTGGCACACCATCACGGCCTGCGCCGCGCCGTGCAACCGCAGCACCGGCATCGCCTACCCACTTGCCGACGGCCCGGTCATCTTCGACTCGGGCGAGCTGGGGCTGGGCGGGCCGCCGACGGCGGATCGCACCAGTTGGACCATCCCGACCGACCTGCCGCCGGGCACGTACACCTACTTCTGCCGCATCCACCCCATCATGCGCGGCGCGTTCCGCGTGGAGGAGTAGCGGCGCGACCCTCAGGTGTGACGAATCGTCATGCCGCCGTCGACGGGGATGATCGCGCCATTCACGAAGCTGCTGGCCGGCAGGCACAGGCTCAGCGTCATGTGCGCCACCTCTTCCGCAGCGCCGTACCGCCGCAGGGGCACGCGCCGCTTGGCGTAGGCCTCCTTCGCCTCGTCGGGGATGCCGGCGGTCATGCCGGTGTTGATGGGGCCGGGGCACACGCAGTTGACCGTGATGCCGATGCGACCCAACTCGACGGCGAAGCTCTTGGTGAGGCCCACCACGCCGGCCTTGGTGGCCGCGTAGGCCGCAAGGCCGGCGGTGGTGACGATGGCTTCGGTGGAGGCGATGTTCACCACTCGCCCACCACCGCCGCCATCACCATCGGCTGCGCGCAAGAACGGCAAGCACAGCCGGATGAGGCGCGAATGCGACGTGAGGTTCACGTCGAGCGTGCGAGCCCAGTTGCTCTCGTACTCGCCCTCCTCCATGAATGCCGAGTTGATCAACGAGATGCCGGCGTTGTTGACGAGCACGTCGATGCCGCCCAACGTCTCGGCGACACCGGCGACCATCCACTTCAACGCGTCGTGATCCGCCACGTCGCAGACGAAGCCCACCGCCGCGTGCTCGCCATGCACAGTGCGAATCTCGTCGACCACGGCGGTGACACCTTCGCCGCCGATGTCGACCACCGCGACCTGCGCGCCTTCGTCGGCGAACAGGTGCGCCGTCGCCCGGCCCATGCCCGACGCAGCACCGGTGACGATGACCCGCTTGCCCGCAACCGACCGCGACAGCGAGGTGAGGCGGGTCACTCAGCCTTCCAGCGCTCGGTGCCGGCCATGCCGTAGGCACCCAGCCACAGCGCACGCTGGGGACGCACCGCCGCGAAGGCGGTGTCGGGCGAGTTCTCCGGGCCACCCGGGGCGAACACGTCGAGGTCGTAGTCGAACACACCGGTCCACAGCCGGCGCTTGGTGTCGAGGTCGTCGTGCACAGTGGCTGTGCCCCACACCTCCAGGCCATCGCCCGTGGCAGTGACCTGCCAGTGCAACGCCACATTGGGGTTGGCCGCCAGGTTGCGCGCCTTCACCGACGTGCCGCCGCACATCACCCACAGCACATCGCCCTCCCAACACGGGTGCACGGGCACCACATCGGGGCAGCCATCGGCACCGACCGTTGCCATGTGCGCCCATGGGCTGAGCTGAGCACCCTTCGCTTTCACATCATCGAGTTCCATCCGCAGATCATCGCGTCCAGCCACCGGCATCGCCGGTATCGTGCGCGCGGTGAAGAAGCCCACGGTCGCAGAACGGCGTGCGGAGATCCTCGAGATCACGTGCGAGGTGGTCATCGAGCGCGGCTTCGCGGCCACGCGCATCGCCGACGTGGCCAAGCGGCTCGGCGTGTCCAGCAGTCTCATCCACTACCACTTCGACTCGAAGGAGCAACTGCTCGCCGAGGCGTTCGCGCACTACGCGCGCAAGGACGTGGCCGAGATGGAGGCCGAGATAGAGGCGGCGCCCAGTGCGGTTGCTCAGCTCGACCGGGTCATCCACAACTACGTGCCCGAGGGCAGCGGCGATGTCGAGTGGATGCTGTGGATCGACGGGTGGGGCGAAGCACTGCGCAACCCGATGATGCGCAAGATCAGCCAGGAGCTCGACGAGCAGTCGGCTGCTCTGGCCGAGCGCGTCATCCGCCACGGTGTCGACACCGGCGAGTTCGTCTGTGTCGATCCTGCGGCAGCTGCGATGCGTCTCACGGCAGTGGTCGACGGCCTGGCGGTGCAGTTCGCCGCTCACGACGGGATGATGACCCGCGATCAGTTCATCGATCACGTGCGCACTCTTGCCGCCTGGGAAGTGGGCCTCGAACCGGAAGCACTGCGCGACGGCAGCGCCGCCGTCGCACCGTCGGGCCCACCCTCACCCGCCACCGACAACGCCCTTCGGCAGCTCATCGCGCGCTACTGCGACGCCGTGCTGCGCAACGACGCCGAGGCGTTCGGCGGCTGCTGGACCACCGACGCCACCTGGCACCTGGGCAAGCCCATCGCCGGGCACGACGCCATCGTCGCTGCGTTCCGCAAGCTGATGGCGGGCTACAGCTGGCTCGCGCAGACGGCTCCCAACGCCGTGTTCGAGGTCGACGAGACCTCCGGCACCGGCACCGGCCGGGTGATGATCCACGAGTCGTACCGGTCGAAGAAGGAGGGCGTCGGCGCGCTCGTCGGTGTGTATCACGATCGCTATCAGCGCACCGGCAACACCTGGCGCTTCGCCGAGCGTCGCATCGAAGTCATCAGTCGCGGCTGATGCGCATGGCGGCCACGAGGCCGGCCATGCAGCCGGTCAGGGGCGCACCTCGTAGAACGCGTTCACGCTGTGCTCGACGTCGAGCTTGCGGAAGCGGGTGAAGCCGGCGGCCTCGGTCATTCTTCGCGCCGTGGCCTCCGACAGGCCCAGCGTGCCCAGGCCCTCGCCATCGGCTTCACTGAGCGCCGACGACATGCACGACAGCACGCTGATGCCGTACATCAGCGAGGCCATCGGGTTCTTGCGCGCGTTCTCCTCGAACGAGTCGAGCGCCTTGATGTCGACGAGCAGCCACACACCGTCGGGCTTGATGGCCTGGCGGATCGCCTTCATCATGTCCGTCGGATGGGTCATGTCGTGGATGCAGTCGAAGGTGGTGATGAAGTCGACCGACTGGTCGGCGGGCAGCGGCGACACGCGCGGGTCGTCGAAAGCAGCGTTGTGCAGGCCACTGTCCTCCAGCTTGAGCGCCGCCCTGGCGAGCGCGTACTGCGAGATGTCGTATCCATGGAAGCTGGAGTGCGGGAAGGCCTTGGCCATCAGCAGCACCGCACTGCCTGCACCGCAGCCGATGTCGACCACTTTGGCACCGGCGGTGAGCCGGGCGACCACACCCTCCACCGCCGGCAGCACGGTGGGCAGCAGGTTGGCGTTGCTCCACGGCTCGAAGCTGCGTTCGATGCCGACGGCGCCTTGCGGGCCGTGGCTGTCGTAGTCGTGGCCGACACCGGTACGGAAGCTCTCGCGCACGTCTTCCAACGCATGCATGGTCTGCGGCAACCGGTGGAACATGCCCATGCCGTACGACGGGTGATCGGGGGTCGCGAACACGACAGCGGCCTCGGGCGTGAGGCCGAAGCGACCACCCTCGTCGACCGAGACCAGCTTGGCCGCGGCTTGGTTGTGCGCCCACTCGCGCACCCAGCGCTCGACGAGGTTGGTCCGCTCGGCGAGCTCCGCGGTGGTGATCGGTTGGCCTGCCTCTTTCAACGCCGTGTACAGGCCCAGTTGGTCGCCGAGGTGGATCATGCCGGCCGTGACGGCGCCTTCCAGCTTCGAGAACACCTGGAAGGAGAAGAACTTCAGTGCGTTCTCGTCGAGTGCCGTGTCACCCGCGGCGGTCGTGCCCGTGTCGGTCGTGTTCGTGTCGGTCGTGTTCGTGTCGGTCGTGTTCGTGTCGGTCATGGTGCGAGGTCCTTCAGATGGGGTCGATGAACTTGGCCTGGCGCTTCTCGAAGTTCGACATCACTGCCTCGATCTGGTTGGGCCGACCGATCAGTGAGCCGATGTGCTGCCGCTCGGCAGCGAACTGCTCGGCCGCGCCTTGGTTGAGCAACCCGTTC
>JACDJC010000848.1_pt1 | contig 31321 bp, 26 predicted proteins | sample 7454191 | NCBI WGS metagenome assembly JACDJC01 (sample SAMN14253291, study PRJNA609438) | sludge metagenome | isolation source: sludge after 25d culture with pyrite and EDTA | collected 2018-12-20
CGCTCGTCGGCGTCGCTTCCATGACTCCCCCTTCATCGGTGGCCCCGCCCACGGACGATGCTAGTCGATGTGTTGGATGCTCCGTACAAACAAGGCGGTTGAACCTCGGTAGGGTGCCGGTCATGGCAAGGAGCACCCGCTTCGAACACGTGACCGCGACGGGCGTGCGGCTCGTCGGGGACGCCTTCGGCCCGACATCTGGGCCCGCGGTCGTCCTTCTCGGTGGAGCCGGGCAAACACGACAGTCCTGGGGCGCGACGGCGGCGCGTCTCGGCGACGTCGGCTACCACGCCGTCGCTGTCGATCAACGGGGGCACGGAGACAGCTCGTGGGTCGGCGACGGCGACTACGAGATGGCCCGTTTCGTCGAGGACCTCGTCGATCTCGCGCACGGCTTCGACTCACCGCCCGCCGTCGTCGGTGCCTCACTGGGCGGCCTGGCAGCACTCATCGGGACGGGATGGCGGCAGCTCCGGATCGCCGCTCTCGTCCTGGTCGACATCGCGCCCCGCATCGAGCTCGGTGGCGCCCGGCGAGTGCTCGAGTTCATGGCCGCCCACCCCGACGGCTTCGACTCGCTCGATTCCGCCGTCGAGGTCATCGCCGACTACCTGCCGGAGCGGGACCGTCGACCAACCAAGGCCGGCCTCGACCGAGTCCTCAGACCGGACGGCGACCGGTGGCGCTGGCACTGGGACCCCAACGTCCTCGGCGGCATCGGGCTCATCCTCGAGGGCGACGACGAGACCGCCGCGGCTCGCGCCACCGAGGTCAATTCACTGCTCCTGGACGCAGCCAGTCGAATCGACATCCCTGCTCTCCTCGTCCGCGGGCGCCTCAGCGACGTCGTCACCCACGAAGGCGCCCAAGAATTCCTCGCCGCCGTCCCCGGCGCCGAGTTCGTCGATGTCTCCGGCGCTGGGCACATGGTCGCCGGTGACCGCAACGACCCCTTCACCGACGCCGTCATCGAGTTCCTGGGGAGGACCCACCCCTCACGAGCGCGTCATGTGGCGCGATGAATGCCAGATGAGCTGACGCCGGCTCCGCATCGAAGCCTGTCACGTGTCCTGATCAACTTGAGTGCGCGCGCGAAGCTCAACCTCTAGGCGACACATGAATCGACTGACGACGAATGTCGCATGCCCGCTCCGACAGACCTAGTGTTTCCCAGGGATCGAGGCGAGAGGAGCGCGCTATGGACTTCGACCTGCCGGGCGAGGACCACCCGTACCGCAAGGCGGTGCGCGAGTGGCTCGAAGCGCACCCGGAGCCCTCCGGGAGGGAGCTGGCTGAGGCCGGCTACGTCGCCCCCCACTGGCCGACACCCTGGGGCCTGGATGCCGATCCGATCCAGCAGCTGGTGTTCGATGCCGAGCTCCAGCGTTCGGGGGTGAGCAGACCGATGAACCCCATCGGCATCGGCTGGGCCGGTCCCACGATCCTGCACGCCGGCACCCCGGAGCAGAAGGACCGCTACCTCATGCCGCTGCTCGCCGGCGAGGAGGTGTGGTGCCAGCTGTTCTCTGAGCCCCAAGCGGGCTCCGACCTGGCGAACCTCGGCACCCGGGCGGTGCGCGACGGCGACGAGTACGTGGTGAACGGGCAGAAGATCTGGACGTCGCTCGCCCAGTTCTCGACCTACGGCATCCTCATCGCCCGCACCGATCCCGACCAGCCCAAGCACCAGGGTGTGTCGTACTTCATCTGCCCGATGGATGCCCCAGGCATCGAGATCCGCCCGATCATCGAGATGACGGGCGTCCCCACCTTCAACGAGGTGTTCCTGACCGACGTCCGCATCCCGGCCGAGAACCTCGTCGGCGAGGAGAACCGCGGATGGTCGTTGGCCAAGGTGACCCTCGGCAACGAAAGGGTGTCGCTGTCGTCCGGCGGTGCGCTGTGGGGCATGGGACCCACCGCGGAGGATCTGCTCGACATCGTTCGAGCACACGGCGGCACCCGGGACGCGCGGCTGCGCCAGAGGCTCGCCCGACTACACATCGAGTCCCAGCTGCTGCGGCTCATCCGGCTGCGCACCGTGACTGCGGCGATCAAGGGTGAGCCGCCCGGATCGGAGGCATCGATCCGCAAGGTCATGGCCGACGAACACGGCCAGCACATCATGGAGCTCGGGAAGGACCTCGCCGGCACGGCTGGGCTGTGCAACAACGTGGGCCCCTTCGGCGGCGACCCAGGGTCGTGGGCGCACGGGTTCCTGTTCTCGCCGGCTCTCACCATCGGCGGCGGCACCGGCGTGGTGCAGCGCAACATCATCGGTGAGCGGGTGCTGGGGCTTCCTCACGACGTCGACGTCGAGCAGGGTCTGTCGTGGGCCGAGGCCAGGCGGGGTGGGGCATGAGCGAACCCGAACTCGACGTCGTCATCGTGGGCGCCGGCTTCGCCGGCCTGTACCAGTTGCACCACCTGCGCCGCCTCGGCCTGCGGGTGACGCTACTCGAGGCCGGCACCGGGCTGGGCGGCATCTGGTACTGGAACTGTTACCCGGGAGCGCGCGTCGACTCGCACGTCCCGCTGTACGAGTACTCAGACGAGGCCATCTGGCGCGACTGGTACTGGGACGAACGCTTCCCGGACTGGCGGGCCCTGCGGCGGTACTTCGACCACGTCGACCAGGTGTGGGGCCTGCGCGACGACATCCGCTTCGGCACCCGGGTTGGCGCCGGACACTGGGACGAGCAGCAGCGGTGCTGGGAGCTGCGCACCGACGGCGGCGACGCGCTCCGCACTCGCTTCGTGGTGCTGTGCACGGGTTTTGCAGCCAAAGCGTATGTGCCCGACGTCCCGGGTCTGGCGACCTTCGCCGGTCAATGGTCCCACACGGCGCACTGGCCACAAGAGGGCGTCGACCTCGCCAACCGGCGCGTGGCCGTGATCGGAACTGGCGCCAGCGGCGTGCAGGTGATCCAGGAGGCGGCTCGCGTCGCCGAGCACGTGACCGTGTTCCAGCGGACGCCGATCATGGCCCTGGCCATGCAACAGCGCCAGCTGAGCCGCGACGAGCAGGACCAGGCCAAGGCCGAGTACCCGGCGATCTTCGAGCGGCGCACCCAGACCAACAGTGGCTTCGCCTACCCCGAGCGCGGCGTACGGACCTTCGACGTCTCCGAGGCCGAGCGCCTGGCGACCTACGAGCGACTCTGGCAGGAAGGCGGCTTCGCGTTCTGGGCTGGGGGCTTCTCCGATCTGCTGCTGGACGAGGACGCCAACCGCGCCGCCTATGAGTTCTGGCGATCCAAGGTTCATGAGCGGGTGCACGACCCCTCCGTCGCGAAGGTCCTGGCTCCGGCCGAGCCGCCGCACCCCTTCGGGGTGAAGCGCCCGTCGCTGGAGCAGTGGTACTACGACGCGTTCAACCAGGACAATGTCGAGCTGGTCGATCTGCGAGCCACGCCCATCGAGGCGATCACGGCTACCGGCATCCGCACCGCCGCGGAGGAGCACGCATGCGACCTGCTCGTGATGGCCACCGGCTTCGATGCCGTCACCGGCGGCCTCGTCAGCATCGACTTGCGGGGCACCAAGGGTCAGACGCTGGTCGAGCACTGGGCCAGCGGCGTGCGGACCCACCTCGGCGTGGCCAGCCACGGCTTCCCCAACCTCCTCTACCTGTACGGGCCGCAGAGCCCCTCGGGGTTCTGCAACGGCCCCACCTGCGCGGAGGTTCAGGGCGACTGGATGGTCGATCTCCTCGCCCATCTGCGGGACACGGACACGACCCGCATCGAGGCCACGGCAGAAGCCGAGGAGCAGTGGCGGACCATGGTGCACGGCATCGCCGACCTGACCCTGTTCCCCCGGGCCGACTCCTGGTACATGGGAGCCAACATCCCGGGCAAGCCCCGCGAGATGCTGAACTGGCCTGGCGGCCTGCAGCTCTATCTGACCTCGTGCCGAGAGGCGGCCGCCGCCGGGTACCGGGGTTTCGTCCTCGACGAGGCCACCTGAGCGGGGGCTGGCGTCTCAGACCAGTTCGAGGCCCTCGAAGTCTCCGGACGAACGCCACTCCTCGATGTACGAGAAGAACGCCAGCGGGCCGCCCGGGAAGCCGAGCAGGCTCGCCTGCTGCGCTGGCGTTGTCGGCTGACCCTCGTTGTTGTAGTAGCCGGGCGTGCACTCGGCCGAGCCGGGGACGTACAAGCTGCGCTCGCTCTCACCGTCGTCACCTCTGCCGAAAAGGCGCGACCGTGAGCCGGCGTGCAGGCGCGCCAGCCACGCTTCCTCGGCCACAGCAGTGGGCTCCACGGTGCGGCACCCCCGCCCGAGGACCGCGTCGACCACGGCGGCGATGGTGGCGCCGGCCTCACTCATGTTGTGCGGCACGTTGGCGATGTGGTTCGCGCCCTGGTTGAGCTGGACGATGAACGCGTTCGGGAACCCGTGCACGTGGATGCCGTGCAGGGTGCGCATGCCGGCGGCCCAGTGTTCGCTCAGGCGTCTCTCGTCCCGGCCGACGAGGTCGAAACCGCAGCGGGACGCGAAGTCGGTGCCGACTTCGAAGCCGGTGGCCCACACGATGCAGTCGACTGCGTACTCGCGCCCGGCCACGACCAGGCCTCGCTTGGTGACGCGCTCGACGCCCTTGCCGCCGGTGTCCACCAGCGTCACCCCGGGTCGGTTGAACGCGTCGAGGTACTCGTCGTGGAAGCATGGCCGCTTGCAGAGCTGCCCGTACCACGCCTTGAGACCCTCGGCCGTCGCCGAGTCCTCCACGACCGCACTGACGCGCGCCCGGATCTCCTCCATCTTTTCGAAATCCGCGTCCTCGAACGCCTGAACAAGCGCATCGGCGTCGAGGGTGCCGCCCTCGGCGATGCGGGCCATCACCTTTGTCTTGACCCGGCGGGAGATGTCGGTCCAGCCATCTGAGACCAGGTCCTCGTCGGCCCCACCGAAGCCTCCCATGGTGTTCGCAGTGAAGTTCTCCAGCCAACGCTTCTGCCAGCCCGGGACGGCGATGCCGGCGAACCAATCGGGGTCGGTGGGGGCGTTGGCTCGCACGTCGACTGACGATGGGGTGCGCTGGAACACGTACAGCTCGGCAGCGTCACGGGCCAGTTGGGGCACGCACTGCACGGCGGTGGCGCCGGTGCCGACGATCGCCACCCGCTTGTCAGCCAGCCCAGTCATCGCTCCGCCGACTGGGTCGCCCCCGGTGTAGGCGTAGTCCCAGCGGCTGGTGTGGAACGAGTGTCCCAGGTAGTCCTCGATGCCGGGCAGGTCGGGCAGCTTGGCCACGTGCAGGGGCCCGGTTCCCACTCCCAGGAACTGGGTCGTGAACCGGTCGCCCCGGTCGGTTGACACGATCCACACCTGCTCGTCGCCGTCCCAGCGCAGCTCGGTCACCTCGGTGTGGAACAGAGCGTTGTCGTAGAGCCCGTACTTGCGGCCGATGCGCCGGCAGTGCTCGTGGATCTCCGGGGCGTGCGCGTACTTCTCGGTCGGCATGTAGCCGGTTTCCTCCAGCAGCGGGAGGTACACGAAGGAGGCGGTGTCGCACTGGGCTCCGGGATAGCGGTTCCAATACCAGGTGCCGCCGAAGTCCCCGGCCTTGTCGAGGATCCGTACCTCTCGCACTCCGGCCTCGGTGAGGCGAGCACCGGTGACCAGACCGGCGAATCCGCCGCCGACGAAGGTGAACGTGACGTGGTCCGTCATCGGCTGACGGGGCTCGACGGGCAGGTACGGGTCGTGGACGAGCTCACCGGCCAGACGCCGGTACTGGGCACTGCCCTCGGCCCGGATGCGCTTGTCCCGCTCGGCCCGGTAGCGGCGGCGCAGCGCCTCCCTGTCCGCGACGGGTGGGTTCTCGGTGGTCGTCACGGTGCCTCTTGCGAGTTCATCGACTTCGCAGGGTCACGCGCTTCCGCAGTCGCGGCCTGCTCGGGCGCCGGCACCTCCACCTCGGCCAGCACCACCCTGACACCGTCGGCGACGAACCGTTCGGCCAAGGCGAACCCGATGCCGCTGGCTGCACCTGTGACCACGGCGGTACGACCGCCCAGTTCTGCCAGGCTCACGCGTCGGCCCCGGCACCGGCGAGGTGGTGGAACTCGGCCAGCAGGTCGGCGCCCTTCGGGTGCGACGACAGGGTGTGCTCGAGCTCGGTCAAGGTCGCCGCCCGGTTCTGATCCTCGAGCAGCCCGAGCGATTCCGCCAAGGACCTGTCCCACATCGGCTCGATGATCTCGCTGCCCGGGTACTTGCGGCCGGACTCGCCGATGAAGGTGCGGTCGCGCATCTCTGTCAGCGCGGTACGCAGATAGTCGACGTGCGGTGTCTCGTCGGCTCGGATGTACGACACGATCCGAGCCGCGTCACCGTCACCGGCCACCAGATCGGTGTCGGACAGCAGCTCCTCAGCCCAGGCGAAGGTGTGGAAGGCCTTCACCTCGACGAACAAGACCCGCAACATCGTCGAGATCAGAAGCTCGAGGCCGAGGTCGAGATCGTCGAAGGCGCGCTTGCCGATGAAGCGCTGCCGGGCGCCATCCGGGTCGGGTGCCGCGCCGAAGGCGATGCCCATGCGCTGCATCATCAGCTCGGTTTCGTCCTCGGTGACCGGGTTCTCGAACGCGATGTCGCGCGTTGCGTACCACATGCGGTCGTGGCCGGCCTCGTCCCCGAACCCCGCCTCGTCCCGAGCGTGGGCCTCGACCAGGCCCTTCGCAAGGTGATCCAGGGCGGTCCCACGGAGGTCGTCATCGAAGAACGGTTGCATGTCTGGCGGGGCGAGGTACCGAATCATCGCCCCGAACCCCTCAACCGTGCCGATGCGGGTCAGCGTGGCGACGATCGGCTCCCGAACGCCGTTGCGGAGCAGGAACTGAGCTTGCCCAACGCTCGGGTAGCTCGCCGGCCAGGTGTCCACCGGGATGTGCAAGACCTCAGTGCCGAAGTCCTTTCGGTGCTGCTCCTGCCAGGCGACGATCGCTGGCGCACGGACCTTGGTGCGGGGCGATACGTATGTCCCATCGTGGAGGAACCCGCCGTGGCAGCGCACACCGCCTACAACCAGCGGCTCGTCGACCCGGTGGCTGGCGAGAAGCTCCTCGGAGCTGAACTCGAGAGTGTGCGCCATGGTCGCTCCGGGTTCGCGGCTGCCGGGAAGAATCAACTGTAGTCGATCGTCTACGTTCGGGCAACTCAGGGCGACATCAGCTCTGGCTGCATTCAGCTGCGTGAAGTTCGACATCGCAGGCGGCAGGCTGCCTGGCCAAAGGAGTCGAGCCGCAGGCATCCTCGCGACCCTGGTGACCGCTGGTATGCCGCCTCCGACCTGAGCTAAGGCGTCTCCACGCTCCACGCGAGGCGCTCCCTGTCGAGCGGCGCCTCCCGGACCTCGACGGCGGGTCCGAACGCAGCCGTGGCACGGCGGGCGGCGTCGTAGCGAGGCCACTGCAGCGTCGGCGTCGACGGGTCGCCATTGCGGGCGAAGGCGAGCCAGGCATCCTGCATCGCCAGCGACAGCGCCTCGGCGTCGGGTCCGGCGCCGGCCAGGCGACCGAGCCTGGAGTTCAGTGTGCCGAAGACGAAGGGGATCTCGAGCGCGTGGCAGGCGCCCAACGCTCCATCCATGCCGAGCCCGCACCAGTCGAACAGGTACATCCAGATGTCACGCTGGTGAACGGCTCGGGCTTCCGCCACCCGCAGAGCGTGCTGACGGAACATCCGGTCTGTCATGGCGGCGGCGAACACGTCGGGCGGCGGGACGTCTGCGCCTCGCGACTCGCGGTACGCAGCGATCAGCTGTTCGGGGTCGCGGCCGTCACCGCCGAGTACGCCCACCATCGCCGGCAAGCCCGCAGGCTCGAGGCCGGCCAGCATCGGCATCATCGTGGTGAACAACTTGGCCTCGTCACGCGTCGTGCCGATGACCATGGCGATCTCGGGGGCGTCTCCGTTCAACAACGCCTCGATCGGTGAGATCGGCATCACTTCGCCGTCGACCACCGGCGACCAGCCGCGTAGCGCGTCGGCGATGCCGCCACCGGACTCCATGGCGGCGAGCGTGCGGCGGTTCTGTGCGGCGAGGATTTCGTCCACTGGAAGTGAACGCAGCCGGTCGAAGTCGACTTGGCCGCTGTCGCTGCGCACCCCGAGATCGCCGAGAAGGGCCCGCGCCTCGTCGGCTGCGACACCCGAATCCATCGGGGGGTCATAGGTGGATTGCACGATGGCACGCTGGAAGAGTCCTCGTGCCTCGGGAAGCGCCATCAGGCACTCGACGCTCTTGCCGCCAGCGGACTCCCCGAAGATCGTCACGTTGTCGGGGTCGCCGCCGAAGTGCCCGATCTGTTCGCGCACCCACCGCAGGGCGGCGACCTGGTCGAGCAACCCGGCGTTGCAGGGTCCGACCTCAGGAAGGTTGAGGAACCCGAGCGCGCCGAGCCGGTAGTTGATGGCGACGACCACGACATCACCGCGGCGCGCCAACCCACTGCCGTCGTACATCGGCGAAGCACCGGTACCGATCCGGAACCCTCCGCCGTGGATCCAGACCAGCACCGGCTTGCCGGAAGTCCTGCGTGCCGGCGCATACACGTCGAGCACGAGGCAGGCCTCGTCCATCAGACGATCACCCGGCCCGAACAACTCAGCGAACATGGTCGACGTCTGACCGGGCAGGCCACCCGTCGGTTGCGGGCATGCCGGCCCCGGGCGGGTCGCGTCAAGCACACCGCTCCAGGGCTGGGGCGGTTGGGGAGCTGCGAAGCGACGCTCCCCAACCGGCGGCGCAGCGTACGGCACACCGCAGTAGTGCCTGACCTCGCCCGCCTCGACACCGCGAACGACACCGGTCCCCGTGGTCACCTCGACTGCGCTGCTTTCCACACTGCCTCCTCGTCGTTCAGATCAGATCTGACCGTGACTGGCTCGGGCGACATCTCCCAGAACGCGACCGTCGAGGTGATGTCCGACGTGACACTTCCTTCCGGTTTCCCGGTGATGGGAGGTCGACCATGGGCGTCGGACCGACGCGAGCAGCGCCTCACCCCCGGTGGCCCGACGGCGGCGATCCACCTCGGGGTCGATGAACCGGCGCATCAGGTCGTCAGGAAAGGTCGACGTAGACGTTCTTCGGTTGGGTGTAGAGCTGCAGAGCCCACGGCCCGCCCTCGCGGCCGTGGCCGCTCTGCTTGAACCCACCGAAGGGCGCGTTATGGGGGACGGTGCCGTACGCGTTGACCCACACGGTGCCGGCCCGAAGCCGGCGGGCGACGCGGTGGGCGCGGCTGACGTCTCGGGTCCACACCCCCGCGGCGAGGCCATAGACGGTGTCGTTGGCCCGTCGCACGAGATCGTCCTCGTCGGTGAACGGCAGGACGGCCGCCACCGGCCCGAAGATCTCCTCTCGGACCAGTTCGGACGCCTCGTCGGCGCCCACGACCACCGTCGGGTTGAAGAACCAACCGGGCGGGAGGTCGGCGCCGCTCGGCCGGTCGCCGCCACAGACCACTTCGGCGCCCGCGTCGCGAGCGCCCGCAACGATCCCCTCCACTCGTTCCCGATGTGCGGCCGAGATCAGCGGCCCCAAGACCGTTCCCGGCCGGGCGGGATCGCCGACCGGCAGGGAGCGAGCAAAGTCGACCACCTCGGCAACGACGTCGTCGACGATCCCTTCCTGCACGAACAAGCGCGTCCCGGCGACGCAGGCCTGCCCGGTCAGGGCGAACGCGGCGAGACCGGCGCCCAGACCGATGCGGTCGAGGTCGGCGTCGGCGAAGACCACGTTGGGCGACTTGCCGCCGAGCTCCAAGGCGACCGGGACCAGGTTGTCGGCGGCGAGCCGGGAGACCTCTCGTCCCGCGTCCCGGGATCCGGTGAAGCTCACCCGGTCGACACCGGGATGGGCAACGAGTGCCTGGCCGACCTCCGCTCCGCCGAGGACCACGTTGACCGCTCCCGCCGGAAGCCCTGCCTCCTGGCAGAGCTCGGCGAACCGCAACGCCGGAAGCGACGCCAACGGTGACGGCTTCACCACCACCGCGTTGCCGGTCGCCAGCGCCGGACCGACCTTGGAGCCCACGAAGAGCGACGGGGTGTTGTACGCCGTCAGAACCGCCACCACGCCGTAGGGCTCCGGCAGTGTGTAGTCGAGCGCCCCGGCGGTGCCCAGGGGTACGACCTCGCCGCCGAACTTGTCGATCCAGCTGGCGTAGTACTCGAGGTTGCGAGCTTCGGCGGCGACCGAGAAGCGGCGGACGATGTCGATCGGCACACCGTTCTCGGCGCTCTCGAGGGCGGCGAGCTCATCGGCGTGATCCGTGATCACCGAAGCGAGGTGGGCCAACGCCCGTTGGCGCCGACCCGGGGACCAGGATCCCCACTCGCCGTCCAACGCGGCACGGGCGGCGACCACCGCGTCGTCCACCCCGGCCGTCGGCGTGGCCGGCAGCTCGCACAGCACCGCCGCGGTGGATGGGTTCTCGCAGGCGAACGGGACACCTTCATCGAACCAGTCGCCACCGATGAAGGCAGCGCGCCGGGGCATGGAGGGTGTCGAAGTCATGGGGGCATCCTTTGGCGTCGGGGGAGGGCGGGCTGGCGGTCTAGGACGGGCCGCGCCTCGGCGACGCACCACGGCGGCGCCGTCTCGTGGATCCCCACGCATGCCCTCGCAGCGGGGTGCGCGCGGCAGCCAGCGGGTTCGGGGCCTCGGCCATCGGGCGGGGCCGGGTTCGCGCCCAGAGCGGCGCAGCACGTCGGTAGCGATCGCGGTCGACCGTTCTCGGTGGCGTCAGACCGGGTGCCCGGTGGCCGGCGGCCCGAACACTGCCGGCATCGGTGATCGAGCGATGATCCCCCCGTCGTGCCACGCCGCAAGCGTGCGACAACATGTGTCCAATGTCAAGGCGACTCGATGCGACCCTGGCGTCCAGTCGGGCGTTCGTCGGCAAGGACGACAGCCGCCCTCCCCTGCGGGGCGAGGTGCCCGTGGAAGGGTGAGCAGGGGACAGCGCGCCGGGAGCGGGAACGGTCAGGGGCGCAGCGCAGTTGGGGAGCGGGTCTCGACGATGTCGTCGTAGCGGGCACGCACCAGGACTCGGGTGATCTCCGGGTGGGTGAGGACGTAGAAGCGATCGGTGCGGACGGCGTCGAGGACCGATGCACCGACCTCGTCGGGTGAGAGGACGTCGCCGAACGCGCCGAGAGCATCGGCGGTGGCGTCGTCGGCGGCGGTTCGGATGAGGGCGGACAGGTTGCCCGCTCCGGTCTCACCGGAGAGGCCCTCGGGACGGTTGCGCTGGGACTCGAAGATGTTGGTCATCACCAGTCCGGGGCACAGCACCGACACCCCGATCCTCGCGCCCTGGAGTTGCAGATCCCGGTGAAGCGTCTCGCTCAGGGTGACCACCCCGTGCTTGGAGACGTTGTAGGCCCCCAGGTGAGGAACCGAGATGAGACCCGCCATGGAAGCGGTGTTGACCACGTGCCCGGGTTCACCCTGCTCGATCATGAGGGGGACGAAGACGCGGATTCCATGGATAACGCCCCACAGGTTCACGCCGAGCACCCACCGCCAGTCGCTCTCGGTGTGGGCCCAGATGGGCCCGCCGACACCGACACCGGCGTTGTTGTGGATCAGGTGCACGGCGCCGAAGCGGGCCACGGCGGCGTCTGCGAGCGCCTGCACGGATTCGCCGTCGGACACATCGGTCTGCACGCCGATCGCTTCGTGGCCGGCACCTGTGAGCTGCGCGACCGTGGCGTCCATGGCGCCTTGCTCGATGTCGGCAACGACCACGCGCATGCGGGCCTCGGCCAGATGCGTGGCCACGGCTCGGCCGATGCCGCTGCCGGCGCCGGTCACGACTGCGACCTTCCCCTCCAGCTTCTCCACGACTCTCTCCTTGCGGGTGTCGGAGCGCAGCGGCGCCGTCAGCGGCCTTGGAACCGCGGAGGGCGCCGTTGGGCGTAGGCGGCGATGCCCTCGCGGGCGTCGTCGGTGGCCAGCAGGCGCACCTGTTCGGACAGCTCGTGCTCGGTGGCAGCGCGCAGCCGGTCGATTCGATCGCCGGTCAGGGTCCGCTTGACCGCTTCGACGACCAGCGGGGCGGAGCCGGCGATCTCGGCCGCCAGCGCTGTGGCTCGAGGCCGCACCTGCTCCACCGAGTCGACGCATTGGTCGGCAAGACCGATCGATGCCGCCTCGCGCCCGTCGATCCGAGCCCCGGTGTAGAGGAGCCGGCGGGCGTGCTGACCGCCGACGAGCTCGGGCAACGTGACCGTCAGCGCGAAGCCGGGGTGGAACCCGAGCCGAGCGAAGTTCGCCGACCACCGGGCCTCGGCGCAGGTGATGCGGAAGTCGGCGACCAAGGCCAGACCGAGGCCGCCGCCGATAGCCGGGCCGTGGACCGCCGCCACCACTGGTGTGGCGATCGCGAACAGGCGCAGAGCCTCATGGTAGAGCGCCCCAGCGCCGGGCGCCTCGGACCCGCCCGAGGCGAAGGACTGGTCTGGAGGCGCCTGCCCGGAGAAGTCGGCACCGGCGCAGAACGAGCGGCCCTCGGCGGCGAGAACGATCGCCCGGCACCCGTTCTCCGCGTCGAGGTGCTCGAACGCGGTGGCGACCTCGCCGATGAGCGTCGCATCGAAGAAGTTGTGGGGTGGACGGCGCAGCTCCACGAGCCCCACCGCGCCGTCGCGCTCGACTCGTATGCCTTCCATCGGGATCTCCGTGTGACGGCGGACCTAGCGGTTCGGACCGATTCTACGCAGCAGACGTCAGACGTCGCATGTCCCGCCACGAGGTCGAGACGAGGGAGGAAGTGATCGCGATGGAGGTCGACCGCGGACCGTCACGCGCGGGCGCGTGAGGTTCCTTCCGACGTGAGCAGCGCGGCCATGGCGGCGAACCACCGCTCCGGCACATCGTCGCCGGCTCCCGTCGCGGCTTGGATGAAGTCGCGGAGGAGCAGCCATCCGAGCGAGAACGAGAACGCCATGGCCACCAGGTCTGCGGCATCGATCGTGGGACTGTCCGGAAGAGCAGCGCGCAGCGTCTCGACGATCCGGTGGGCGCCTGCGAGGTCGGAGGCGAGCACGTCGTCGAGCTCGCCGTCGAGCGTCGCCCGCGTCAGCACGATCCAGTAGCTGCGGTGCGCCTCGAGGCTGTGGAAGGCCTGCAGGGCGCTCTCCAAGCTGGCCTCGTGGAAGGGTCCCGTCGCTGCCAGCCCCTCGGCCAGGTGGTCGTGCACCGCTCGGACCAGCTGGCGCTTGGTCCCGAAGTGGCGGTGGATGAGCCCATGGTTCACGCCCGCAGCTCCAGCGATCTCGCGCACGGAGGTGGCGGCCGTTCCCTTGTCTGCGAACAAGGCAGCGGCGGCGGCGAGCACCGCCTTCGTCACCTCCTGCTCACCGCGAGGGCGGGGTTCGTCGGCCACCATGCGCTTGACCATAGAGCAGTGCCGGCGAGGCAGCGTCGCCGGACGGCCGCATGCGGGGCGAGGCGGCGGGCGTTCCGGGAGAGGTCGAACGGGAGCATCTCGGTGGCCCCGGCAGGTCGGCTCCCAGCCGACACGGCGCCGCCAGTCTGCGAAGCCCTGTCCGGAGGTGGTCAGTTCTGGGCCTATGCGCCTGTGGCGGACGCCAGGGAGTCGAGGATGCTGCGGCGGGCGCCTGCGTAGTCGGCCTTGCCGTTGGGTGCCCGGCCGACGTCGTCCACGATCAGTACTGTTTTGGGGGCCTTGTAGCGGGCGATGCGGCCTTTCACGTAGGCCACAAGCTCCTCGGGGGTGACCGCGCCAGGCACCGCGAGTGACACGACGGCTGCGACCGCTTCTCCGAAGGCGGAGTCGGGAATCCCCACCACGGTGGAGTCTCGCACCGCTGGGTGGGTCTCGAGGGCCTCCTCGACCTCCTCGGGGAAGACCTTCTCGCCGCCGGTGTTGATGCACAGCGAACCGCGGCCGAGCAGCGTGATGGTGCCGTCGTCCTCCACCCTGGCCCAGTCGCCGGGGATCGAGACCCGTTGACCGGCCACGGTGCGGAACGTCGCCGCCGTCTTTTCGGGGTCCTTGTGGTAGCCGATCGGGCCTGGCCCACCCACGGCGAGCATGCCGGTGCCGCCCGGGCCGAGCACGTTGCCGTCGTCGTCGACGACCATGGCGTGGGCCCCGAGGGAGAACGTGGCCGTGGACGGGTCGGATCCGGCCCCCGACACCGACGACCCCATCCCGTTGGCTTCGGTGGAGCCGAGCAGGTCCGCGAGAACGCACGCGGACAGGTGGCGGGCCAGCCCAGCTTTGGTCTCGGCGCTCCACATCACCCCGGCCGATACGAGCAGCTGCAGGGAGGTCAGGTCCCAGCGCGACGGCGCCGCGTCGAGTGCTTCGAGGATCGGGCGGGCAAAGGCGTCCCCCACAATCGCGAGGGCGGTGACGCCCTCCCGCTCGACCGTAGTGAGCAGGGACACCGGATCGAAGTGGTGGCCCGGCAGCGACACCACGGTGCCCCCCTGGGTGAGCATCGCTGTGGCGAACATGTAGCCAGTGGCGTGCATCATCGGTGAGCCGGGGATGCCCACGGGGGGCCGCCCCGCGCGAGCCAGACGTTGACGTACGGCCTCGAGATCCACCTCGTCGGGATCACCGGACATGTCGAACGACCTGTAGAGGTCGCCGTGACGCCACATCACGCCCTTCGGCATGCCGGTGGTGCCGCCCGTGTACATCATCACGATGTCATCGGCACTGCGGCCCCACGGCGGCCGATACGAGCCGGCGGAGCCGCTGCCCACGACCGCCTCGTACCGCTCGGCCCAATCAGGGCAAGGACCGCTGCCGTCGTCGACCCACAGCCACCGGCGCACCGTGGGGGCGCGCTCGCGCACCGCCGCGACCGTGCCGGCAAACATGCCGTGGAAGACGACCGCCACGGCGTCGGCGTTGTCCCAGAGGTACGCCAGCTCGTCGGCTCGGTACCGGTAGTTCGTGTTCACCGGTGTGAGGCCAGCCTGGTACGTCGCGTAGGAGACCTCCAGGTATTCCGGGCAGTTGTACATGTACTGCGCCACCCGGTCGCCTCGTCCCGCGCCGCCCTCGACCAGCGACTGCGCCAGTCGGGCGGCGCGGTCCCGGAGCTCGGCCCAGGTCGTGCGCCGGTCCCCGTGGACCAGCGCGTCCTGGGTCGGGCGGGTCTCGGCCACGACGTCCCACACGTCGGCGTATTGCCAACCGCCACCGACCTCGTCTTGGCTGCTCATCACTCCCCCGTGCCGTCTGGGCAGGCCGCTCTTCGGAGCCCGCTCCTGGGACTCCGCTCGCGGAGCCTGTTGCCCTGGGAGGGTACGCCACTGGCACTCGGGGGTGTCAACCTCCCTGGGGGCCGGCCGCTCCGCCGCGCGTAGGATCCGTGATGAGACATTTGACAGGTCACGTAGAGTGGTTGGTGCGGTCGCAACTGAGATGACCCACCTGCATCACGAGCGGAACACCGCCGAGGGAGAAGCCATGGACGCAACCGCCTTGGTGCTGGAGCGACCTCGCTCGCTGGTGCCGAGGTCCCTGCCGGTGCCGGCGATCGCGGATGATGACGCCCTGCTCCGTATCGAAGCCTGCGGCCTGTGCGGCACGGACCACGAGCAATACAGCGGCCAGCTACACCCAGGCCACCCGTTCATCCCCGGACACGAGACCGTGGGTGTCATCGAGCGCATCGGACCGGCAGCCGAGCGGCGCTGGGGGGTCACGCAGGGCCAACGGGTGGCGGTTGAGGTGTTTCGATCCTGCCGGGAGTGTGACGCGTGTCGAGCCGGCGCCTACCGTCGCTGCGAGCGCAACGGGTTGGCCACCATGTACGGCTTCGTGTCGGTCGACACCGAACCTGGCCTGTGGGGCGGCTACGCCACTCACCAGTACCTCGCCCCCGACTCGATGGTGCTGCCGGTACCCGAAAGCCTCGACCCGGCGGTGGCCACGCTCTTCAACCCGCTGGGCGCAGGCATCCGATGGGGCGCCACGGTGCCCGCCACCGGGCCGGGTGACGCGGTCGCGGTCCTCGGCTGCGGTGTGCGAGGGCTGTCGGCGGCAGTAGCGGCCAAGGAAGCCGGCGCCGACTTCGTGATGGTCACCGGCGCCGGGGAGCGCGATCGGCCCCGCCTCGATGCCGCACCTGCCTTCGGCGCCGATCTGGTCGTGGACGTCACCGCACAGGACCCGATCGAGGCGTTCCGCAAGGCCACCGGCCGGCGCGGGGCGGACGTGGTCGTGGATGTCACCGCGAAGGCCCCGCAGGTGGTGGCCCAGGCCGTGGGGCTGGCCGACACCGGCGGACGCGTGGTCCTTGCCGGCACCCGGGGCGGGGGCGGCGCTCCCGGCTTCGAGCCCGACCACGTCGTCTACAAGGAGCTGCGCATCGAGGGGGCCCTCGGCGTCGACGTGGTCGCGTACCGAGCCGCGCTCGACCTGCTCGCCGCTCGCCGCTACCCCTTCGCCGACCTCGACCGGGCCACGGTGGGCCTCGATGGCGTCGAGGACCTGTTGCGCACCATGGCTGGCGAGGGCGGCACCCCGCCGATCCATGGGGTCGTGGTCCCGTGAACAGGCGGCTGCTGCCGGGGTGGGGAGCGCGGCCTCAATCCCCCGAGTCAGGCCCCGCCCCGACTTCGGCACGGGTGACCTGGTACTGGCTGAGGTCGGGTGCAGCCATGACCTGGCGGAAGTGGTCGATGCTCCACGGCCATGCGGCCGGGATGCCCCGGTCGTCGAGGTACCAGCTCCGGCACCCGGTGACCCACACCGGGTTCTTGGTCGCCTCGACCCGGGCCTCCTCGAACGCCTGGGCTGCCTCCCCCGTCGGCTCGATGGCCTCGGCGCCAGCCCGGAGGAGGCCGAGCAGCTGGATCGTGTAGCCCAGTTGGAGCTCGGCGACGTCGATGAGCGAGAAGTTGCCCACCGGCCCGTTCGGCCCGTTGAGCAGGAACAGGTTCGGGAAGCCAGGGACGGTGAGAGCGAGGTGGGCGCTCGGCCGCTGCGCCCAGACGTCGTCGAGACGCAGTCCATGCCGACCCCGTACCTGGGTCGGCCGCAGGAACCGGTCGACCCGGAAGCCGGTGGCCAGCACGAGGACGTCCAACTCGTGCAGCTCGCCATCCGCCGTGCGGACCCCTGACGGTTCGATGCGCGTGATCGCCTCGGTCACCAGCGCGGCGTTCGGTCGTTGGATGGCGTCATAGAAGTTGTCGGAGGCGATGAGGCGCTTGCACGCGGCGCGGTAGTCGGGGCGGAGCTTCTGGCGGAGCACCGGGTCCGTGACCGTGTCGAGGTTGCTCCGGCACGCCTCCTCGATCGCCGCCATCGCCGGCGAGTGGGCGTCGACGACCGCGTTGGCAAAATGATCGGCGAACGCGCGACTCAACCCCTCGCGGGCCTGGGCCAGGAGACCAGGATCCTCACGGAACGCCCGGCGCTGGTCCTCGTCGTAGGGAGTGTTGTCGACCGGCATGATCCACTGCGGCGTGCGCTGGAACAGGTCCAAGCGTCCCACCGTGTCGATCAATGCGCCGGTGATCTGCGCGGCCGATGAGCCGGTGCCGATCACACCCACTCGGCGGCCTTCGAGGGCCACGTCGTGGTCCCACCGTGCGCTGTGGAACGCGGCACCCTCGAAGGTGTCGAGCCCGGGCAGATCGGGGACGTTCGGGTGGTGCAAGACGCCGGTGGCGGCGATCACCGCGTCAAAGGTCTCCTGGTGCCCGGTTCCGGTGAACAGCGTCCACCGGCCACCCGCGTAGTCGAGGGCGGTGACCTCCTCACCGAAGCGGATGTGCTCGCAGACCCCTTCCCTGAGGGCGACGTTGCGGAAGTACTCCTGGATCTCCGCCCCGGACGAAAACGTGTGGGTCCAGTCCGGGTTGGGCGCGAACGAGTAGCTGTAGAGGTGAGACGGCACGTCGCAGGCGATGCCCGGATACGTGTTCTCCCGCCACGTGCCGCCGACGTCGTGGGCCTTCTCGAACACCACGACATCGTCGATACCGGCTTCGCGCAGCTTGATGACGCTGGCGATGCCGGCCATCCCGGCACCGATGACGGCGACGTGCAGGTCTCGCACGGGACTCCTCCACCTCGCGGGTGTGACGGTCAGGACGGGGCCGGTTGCGGACCGCGCACCAAGCGACCGGGCAGGGCACCGGTCGGTTCGCCGCCGCAGTACGTCTCGGCGCCGGCCACCATGGTGTGGAGATAGCCGTCGGCCCGCTGGAGGAGCCGCCGGCCACCGGCGGGCAGGTCGTAGCGCACCTCCGGCCGGCGGGCGCGGAGGTTGTCGAAGTCGACGACGTTGAGGTCTGCCCGGTACCCGGGGGCCAGCACGCCTCGGTCCTCGATCCCGACGGCGCGGGCCGTGTCCCAGCAGTGCTGGCGGACCAGGTACGGCAAGTCCAGGCGGCCGTGGTCCCGGTCGCGGCCCCACAGCGTCAGCAGGGTGGTCGGGAAGCTGCCGTCGCAGATCGTACCCACGTGCGCGCCGCCGTCACCCAGGCCGGGAACGGTGTGCGGGTGGGCGAGCATCTCGCCCACCGCGTCAAGCGTCCCGCCGGCGAAGTTCAGCGCCGGCAGGTACAAGAGGGTTCGTCCCTGGTCGGCGACGAGCAGGTCGTACACGAAGTCCTCGACCGCCCGCTGCTCCCGGGCCGCCCGCGCCGCGATGGTCCGCGAGGGGTCCGGCTCGTAGTCGGGGGGGTCCTCCAACTCGTACATCGCCTCGAAGTGGCTGATGAGGCCTCCGCCGAGCTTGCGGACCTTGTCGCCGCCGGCTGCCTCGAGCACCCGGGCTTTGAAGCCATCGTCCGCCATGATTCGCGCCTGCTCGGGTACGGGCAGGGAGGCGATCTCCGCGAACACCGGGTTGTTGAGGAACGGGTGCAGCGTGCACTGCAACCCGAAGAGCAGACCGACGGCGCGGGTGCCGACCTGTGCGGTGATGGGCAGGCCGTCGGCCCAAGCGACGTCAATGCGCTCCAGCACCTGTCGATAGCCGTCGGGGTCGAACGGGCTCTGCACGAGCGAGAACGACAGCGGGCGACCCGACTCAGCGACCATGCGCCGGAAGATGGCGAACTCCTCGTCGGTGTTCATGTGGTCCGAGACCACCTGCAGCACGCCGCGCCCGAGACCGCCGAGCCCACGGGCGATGCCGACCAGCTCGTCGGCCGACGCCGTGAGCGTCGGGGTGGGCTCGCCCCGGCTGGTGCGATGGTTCATGGTGCGGGAGGTGCTGAACCCGAGCGCGCCGGCCGCGACGCCCTCGGCGGCCAGGGCCGCCATCTGGTCGATCTCCTCGGGCCTCGCAGGCTCGCGCTGCGCGCCGCGCTCGCCCATGACATGCAGTCGCACGGCGCCGTGGGGCACCTGGGCGCCGACGTCGATGTCGTGGGGGATCCCGTCGACGGCGTCGAGGTACTCGCCGAAGGATTGCCACTCCCAGCTCAGGCCCTCGTGCAGGGCCGCTCCGGGGATGTCCTCGACTCCTTCCATCAGCTCGATGAGGCGCTCGTGGTCGACGGGGCGCACGGGCGCGAAACCTACGCCGCAGTTGCCCATGACCACGGTGGTGACACCCTGCCACGACGACGGCGCCAGGTTGTTGTCCCAGGTGGCCTGGCCGTCGTAGTGGGCGTGGATGTCGACGAAGCCCGGGAGCACGAGCGCGCCGTCGGCGTCGATCTCACGTGCGCCGCGCCCCTCGACGGCCCCGACCGCGACGATGCGCTCGCCGTCGACCGCGATGTCGGCGGTTCGCGCCGACACCCCGGTGCCGTCGACGACGGTGCCACCTCGGATGACGAGGTCGTGTGCCGTCATCTCACGCAGTGGTGGTCAGCATCGACGTGTCGATGCCGTACAGCTCGGCGACGTTGTCGCTCAGGATCGCCTTGGTCTGCTCGTCGGTCATGCCCGCGGTGTGCTTGTCGAGCAGCTCCTGGGACCATGGCCAGGTCGAGTCGCTGTGCGGGAAGTCGTTGGCCCACATGAGCCGCTTCCAGTTCATGGCGTCGGCGAAGCGGAACGCGGTCCAGTCGTCCTGGAATGTCACGTAGATGTGCTCGGCGAAGTACTCGCTGGGCTGGCGCTGGAGGTCAGCGCCTGGCTTGAGCCAGTAGCGGTGCCGGTTGAAGGCGTGGTCCATGCGATACATGAAGTGCGGCACCCAGCCGGCGTCGGCCTCGACGCAGACCACCTTGAGATCAGGATGGCGCTCGAACACGCCGCCGAAGACGAGCATGGCCATGATGTCCTGGCATCCCCGCACGATGGACAGGAAACTGGAGATCGCCGGGCCCCGGGTCCGCTCGCGCTTCGTGGTGAGGATGTGGAAGCTGAGTGGCAGCTCGAGCTCGACGGCGGTCTCCCAGAACTCGTCGTAGACCGGCGAGTCGTAGTCCTCCACCGCGGGGACCCCCGGCATCATCACGCCCCGCAGACCCAGGTCCTTGATCGTGCGCAGGTCCCCGATGCCTTCCTGCGGCGACCGCATCGCCGTCTGCCCGCAACCGAGGAGGCGGTGCGGGTCGTGCGAGCAGTACTCGGCGATCCATCGGTTGTAGGCGTCGAAGCTCGCCTTCTTCATGTCGAAGTCGTCGATGTTGCACAGCACCATGCCGACGGTCGGGTAGATGATCTCGGCCGCGACCCCGTCGGCGTCCTGCTCGGCGATGCGAGCGGTGGGGTCCCACCCGCCCCGGTGCAGCTCCTCGAAACGCGTGCCCTTGGTGCGGATCTCCGACGGATCCTTGCCGGCCGCGGCGACCAGCCCCATCGGGATCGGCACGGACGAGCCCTCGACCTTGAAGATGTCGCCCAGCTGCTCACCACCATCGACGAGGCGGGGCGCTCGGTCGCGCCAACCCGGATCGATGTAGTCGGTGTAGGTGTTCGGTGCCTCGGTGATGTGCGAGTCGGCCGAGATGATCGGGTAGTTGACCTTCACGGGCAGATCCCCCTCGGATCGGAGCACCACGGCGTGGCACTCGAGCGTGCCAGGCAGCATGCCGCACGCCGGAGCCCGGGGCAAGAGCCATTTGACACTCGATGGTGACACGCCGATACTCGGCGCGGTGGGGACCACCGGACGCGCTGCCTTGTTCTTCGGCCCCGGCAAGCCCATGGAGCTCACCGAACTGCCGGTCCCGGAGCCGGAGCCGGGTGCGGTCGTCGTCCGGGTGACAAGGGCCAACATCTGTGGGAGCGACCTGCACATCTGGCGCGGTGACGGCTACTTGTCGGCCATGGCACGAGACGACGGCCGGATCATCGGCCACGAGATGACCGGGGTCGTCCACGCCCTCGGCCCCGGCGTGACCACCGACTGGGCGGGGACCCCTCTGGCCGAGGGCGACCGGGTCGCCTATCAGTACTTCGCGCCCTGCGGCCGGTGCCGGTCCTGCACCCGGGGCAGGAGCGAAGCCTGCAGGCGGTCGTTCAAGGTGCTCCAGGGCAAGCCCAGCGAGTTCCCCTACTTTCGGGGCGCGTACGCCGACTACTTCTACGTGACCCCCTTCATGGCCTTGTACAAGGTGCCCGACCGGCTCACCGACACCGTGGTCTCCGGTGTCAACTGCGCCTTGGCGCAGGTCATCATGGGCCTGGAGCGCGTGCAGATGGGCATGGGTGACCGCGTCGTGATCCAGGGTGCCGGCGGCCTTGGCGTCTACGCCACCGGCGTCGCCCGCGACCGGGGCGCGGAGACGGTGATCGTCATCGACGGGATCGGCGACCGGCTCGAGCTGGCCCGGCGCATGGGCGCCGACCACACCATCGACATGCGCGAGGTGAGCACTGCGGATGAGCGGGTGGCGGCGGTGAAGGAGCTCACCGGCGGCTGGGGCGCCGACGTGGTGTGCGAACTCGTGGGCCGGCCCGACGCCATCGGCGAGGGCCTTCGCATGGTCGGCATCGGCGGGCGCTACCTGGAGATTGGCACCTTCTACCCGGGCACCTCGCTCGAGCTGGACCCCGGGTTGCTGGTCATAGCCAACGTCCGGATCGAGGCGGTCGCCTCCTACGACGCGGCCAGCTTGCAGCGAGCGCTGAGCTTCCTCGACCGCCACGTCGACGACCTCCCCCTCGACCACATGGTCATCGACTACCCGCTGGAGCAGATCAACGAGGCCTTCGTCGACCAGGACGCAGGTCGGGTGACCCGGGCGTCGCTCACCATGGCGACATGAGCGAACCGGACGCGTCGTCGTTGCCGTCGGACGAGGAGGTGCGGGCGGACGCCCGGGCGTGGTTCGACGCCAACTGGGACCCGGAACGGCCGCTGACCGAGTGGCGGGACCTGCTCGTCGACTCCGGGTGGGCCTGCCCGGGCTGGCCCGCCGACCGCTACGGGCGTGGGCTGCCCCCAGATCTCGCCCGGGCCGCCACCGAAGAGCTGCGCTCGGCCGGCGCCGTCGGAGCTGCCGTCGGGGTCGGGATGGCTCTGGCCGCCCCCACGCTGCTCGAGCACGCCTCACCGGCCCTGCAGCGGGTCCTGCTGCGCGGCATCGCCACCGGCCGCGACACGTGGTGCCAGCTGTTCAGTGAGCCGAGCAACGGTTCCGACCTGGCCGGGCTCACGACGCACGCGCGCCGTGACGGCGACGAGTGGATCGTGACCGGCCAGAAGGTCTGGACCACCGGCGCGCACCATGCCGCCTACGGGATGCTGCTGGTCCGCACCGACCCCGACGTGCCCAAGCACCAGGGCATCTCGTACTTCGCGTTCCCCATGCGCCAGGACGGGGTGGTGGTCCGGCCGCTGCGTCAGATGAACGGACGAGCATCGTTCAACGAGGTGTTCCTCGACGAGGCCCGCGTCCCTCACGCCAACCTGGTCGGCGGGCTGCACGGCGGCTGGGCCGTCGCCCGAACCACCTTGGCTCACGAGCGTGGCCTGGCCGCAGGGCTGTTCGGTTCGCTGCCCCCGGCCAGCGGGGGGCGCACCTGCCAGGAGGCGGCGGCCGAAGCGGCGGAGTACCTCAAGACCTACGAGTGGTACCCGCAACGCGCTGGGCGACCTGACCTGGTGGCACCGGTCGCCAGGCGCCTCGGCCGGTTTGGCGACGCAGTGCTGTGCCAGGAGATCGCCGCCCTGCACACCCAGCAGCGGGCGGCCCAGATCACCGCCCAGCGTGCCGTCGAGGCTCGCAGGGCTGGTCGACCCGGGCCCGAGGGGTCGCTCGGCAAGCTGCACGGCAGCAACATCGCCCGAGCCGCGGCAGCCGCCCACAGCCACGTCGCCGGCGCGCACGGCATGCTCAGCGGGCCCGAGTCGCTCGAGGGCGGGATCGTGGCGGAGGTGCTGGTGTCGGTGCCCGGCCAATCCATCGCTGGAGGCACCGACGAGATCCAGCACGACATCATCGGCGAGCGGGTCCTCGGCTTGCCCAAGGAGCCCTCCGTCGATGCGGACATCCCGTTCCGGCAGGTCCGCACGAACCGCCGCGACGCACGCTGAACCCCGAGTAGACTCGAGTGACCGATCCCCACCTGATCTTCGACATCCGCGACGGAATCGCCGAGCTGACGATGAACCGCCCGGAGAAGCGCAATGCGCTGAGTCCGGAGATGCTCGTGCGCATGGCCCAGGCATGGCGCACGGTCCGCGACGACGACGACATCCGGGTGGCGGTGCTCACTGGCGCTGGCGACAAGGCGTTCTGCGCCGGCGCCGACCTCGGACGGCTCATCACGCTGATGACCCGCCAACGCGGCCCTGAGGACGAATGGGACCAGCAGCTGCTCGCCGACAAGGCGGCCTTCGGCGACGGCCTGCTGCGAGGCTTCCTGCTGGACAAGCCGGTGATCTCCGCCATCCAGGGCGACGCTCTCGCCGGCGGCACCGAGCTCATGCTGGCCACCGACCTGCGGGTCGCCGCCGAGGGGTGCACGGTCGGGCTGACCGAGGTCGCCCGCGGGCTCATCCCGGGTGGCGGGGGCGTAAGCCGGCTCCCCCGCCAGATCCCCCGAGCCAAGGCCATGGAGGTCCTCCTGCTCGGCGAGCCGATGCCGGCGCAGGAGGCATGGCGCATCGGGCTGGTCAACGAGGTCTTGCCTCGCGAGCAGGTGCTCGACCGGTCACGAGCGCTCGCCCAGCGCATCGCCCGGAACGGTCCGATCGCGGTGCGGGCGGTCAAGGAGGCGGTGCGACGATCCGACGGCTCGAGCCTCGAGGAGGCCCTGCGCATCGAATCAGAGGTCGGCGTGGCGGTGTTCACGTCGAAGGACGCCATCGAGGGCCCACTGGCGTTCATGGAGAAACGCCCTCCACGCTTCACCGGGACCTGACTTCGCCAGTCGTCGAGTGACCGGGTGCACGGGAGCGGAACGAGCGTCAAGAGCACAAGCATGTGCCACTGTCCGACATCGACCCCGACGTTCGCGGGCGACGCCCGCTCGCGTGGGCTGGACCGTGACGATCAGCCGGCGGCGACGAGCATGAGGTGCTCGACGAGGTGGCGGTTCACCTCGTCGGGGCGTGGCCCAGGCATGGCAGAGTACCCGCCATGCCGACAGCGCGAGCGGTGCCATGAGCAGTCGGTCCGATGAAGTGCGGGAGAAGATCCTGCGCGGCGCCCGGGCAGAGCTGGCCCGGCGGGGCCTGGCCGTACGGGTCGAAGACGTGGCCGTCGCCGCGGGAGTGAGCCGCCGCACCGTCTTCCGGTACTTCGACACTCGGGAGGCCCTGCTCGCGGCAGCCATCGAGAGCTCGATGCGCAGCTACGGCGACCACGTCCCACGACCCGGACCGGCCGCCGACCTGGATGGTTGGCTGGCCGACGCATTGGTCGCCGTCCACCGCATGAACGCCCAGCACGGGCGCGTCTACTTCGAACTGGCGTCGGGAGCCGCAAGGGACGGAGTCCTCGGCGACATCGCCCGGGCCCGGCGGACTGCCCGCCGGGAGCTGGTGCAGCGATTCACGGTGACGGCATGGCGCCTGGCTGACGGGACCGGCGAACCGCCGGGCTGGGTCCAGGACACCGTCGCCGTGAACCTGTCCGCCTTCGCAACCGAGGCCCTCGGCCCCGACTTCGGCCGGCATCCGGAAGAGGTCGGACGCTCGCTCGCCCGGGCCCTGGCGCATGCCGTGCGGGGCGCCGCAGCCGACGCCGTCGGTCAGGGCCAGGCGACCACGCTGCCCCGGGGGGCACCAAACCGGCGGCGCAGCGCGCCGTAGGCAGCTCCCCCGGGTCGCCACGACAGCTCGATCGCGTGCGGGCTCGCCGGTGTTACGCGTCACCGACTGAGCATGGCCTCCTCCACGGTGGCCGCCGTGTGAATCACGCGATCGCCGCAACAGCAGCGCCAGGTTGTCTCCCGGCGACACACATGACAGGATTCGTCTCATCTTACTCGGTGCACTCGGAGGGGTTCATGCCACCTGCAGGGGAGCCGGTCGGTCAGGGGCCGTGGGGCTCGACCGCCATCGTGGGGATCGGAGAGACGGACTACGTCCGCGGCGCCGACGCGCACGTGTGCGACCTCATCCTCGATGCGTCGATGGAGGCGATCCGTGACGCCGGCCTGTCCCCCGCCGACATCGATGGCGTCATTCCGCCGCCGGGGTTCATGAGCACCGAAGAGATCGCGGCCAACCTGGGGATCCCCGATGTCGCCTATCACGTGAGCGTGCTGATGGGAGGTGCATCGCCGACCGCCTCACTGCAGACTGCGGCCACCGCCATCAGCGCGGGCCTCGCCGACGCCATGCTGGTCACGCTCGGCTGGAACGGGTACTCCGCGCTGCGGGCCAAGCCCGACGCCCGACGCACCAGTCGAACGATGAACCTCGGCCCGATGGGCGAAACCGTTCGGAACTTCTACGCTCCGTACGGGCTCATGTCCGCCGCGCAGCACTACAGCCTGTACCTACGCCGTTACGTCGACGTCTACGGCGTTCCGGAGGACGCCGCCGCCGAGGTGGCCCTGACGTGCCGTGCGCACGCCCAGAACAACGAGAAGGCTCTGATGCGGGGCCGCCCACTGACGCGAAGCGACTACGACGGGTCGCCGTTCATCGCCGAACCGCTTCGGAAGTTCGATTGCTGCTTGGAGACCGACTGCGCCGCAGCCGTGGTCGTGACGTCGTTGGAGCGGGCCCGCGACCTTGCCCACCCGCCCGTCGTCTACCTCGGCGGCGCCGAGGGGCACCCCCAGCCAGCGGACGAGATCATCGGTCGGCCCGACCTGCTCGAGCTCGGCATCCACCGCGCCGCTCCTCGGGCCTTCGGCCGCGCCGGTGTGAACCCGCACGACATCGACGTGCTCGAGATCTACGACTGCTTCACCTATGTGGTGCTGCTGCAGTTGGAGGCCCTCGGCTACGCCGAGGCCGGCGGTGCCGCCGACTTCGTGACCGGGGGGACCATCGGCATGGAGGGGCGGTTCCCCATGAACACCCACGGTGGACTGCTCTCCCAAGGACACTGCTGGGGCCTCAACCACCTGGTGGAGGCGACCCGGCAGCTGCGCGACGACGCGGGGCCCGCCCAGGTCGAAGGCGCCGAGCTGGCGCTGGTCACCGGCTATGGCGACCTGGGCGACGGCAGCGTCGCCATCCTGGCGGTGGACCGGTGAGCGGCACCTACGTCCCCAAACCGGAGTGGCTCGCGCTTGAGTGGCACCACGCCTGCCTGTCTGCCGGGGCCCTCGCGATCCAACGATGCTCGGCCTGCGGACGATGGCGCCACCAGCCGCGCCGGTTCTGCCCGGCCTGCGCAAGCCGCGAGGCATCGTTCGAACCGGTCGCGGGCACCGGGGTCGTCTGCTCCCTTGCCGTCAGTCACCGGAGCATGGACCCCGGCTGGCAGGCGAAGGCACCCTACGCGACCCTCGTCGTCGAGCTCACCGAAGGCCCGCGGGTGCTCGCAGCCACACACGCCGCGCCGGCCGAGGTGGGCATCGGCACGGCCGTGCGTTGCGCTCTCGAGCGTCGCACCGACGACTTCGCCATGCTCTGGGCCGAGCCCGCCACCTGACCGAGAGGAAGACGGCGCCACCGCCGAACGCGATGATCCACACCAGACTGACCGACGTGCTCGAGTGCGAGCACCCTGTGATGCTCGCGGGGATGGGCGGCGTGTCCTACTCTGAGCTCGTCGCGGCCGTCAGCGACGCCGGCGGCTTCGGCACGTTGGGCGCCGCTCCCATGGGCCTTGACCGCATGAAAGCCGAGATGGCCGACGTGCGGGCGCGAACCGACAACCCCTTCGGCGTCGACCTGCTCACGGCACTGCCGGGGGGCATGGAGGAGCAGGTGGACGCCATCATCGCCGGTGGCGCCTCCGTGTTCGTTGCCGGCCTCGGAGTGCCCCGGGACGTGGTCGACCAGTGCCACCGGTCCGGCCTGCTGGTCGTGAACATGTGCGGCAAGGTCCGCCACGCGGTCGCCGCGGTGGAGGCGGGTTGCGACGTCGTTGTCGCCCAGGGCACCGAGGCGGGCGGCCACACCGGAGCGGTGGCCACCATGCCGCTCGTGCCCCAGATCGTCGATGCAGTCGGCGTCCGGGTGCCCGTCGTCGCCGCCGGCGGCATCTTCGACGGTCGTGGCCTCGCGGCCGCCCTGGCGCTCGGAGCGGACGGCATCTGGGTCGGCACGCGGTTCATCGCCACGCCCGAGGCACACGTGGTCAGCGGGTACCGCGAGGCGTTGGTCGACGGCAGGGAGGACGACACCGTGATCACACGGGCCTACACGGGCAAGACCCTGCGAGCCGTGCGCAATGCCTACACCCAGCACTTCGAGGAGCACCCCGACGAGCTACAGCCGTTCCCCGACCAGATCGGTCGATCCCTAGGCGACGGCGCCATGCACCTCGGAGCGTCTCCCCACACAGGCGGCATCGACCACGACCGCGAGTGCTACGCCGCAGGCCAGGGCATCGGGGGCATCGACGACGTCGTGCCCGCCGGGGAGTTGGTCCACCGCTTCGTCGAGGAGGCGGAGAGGGAGCTGGACAGGCTGGGGTCACTCCGATCCCGGGTCCGCCGGTGACCGACACGTCCAGCACCCTCCGGGTCGGGGCCATCTCGCCCCCGCCCGTCGAACCCGGGCCCGATGCCCAAGCCGCTGTGCTCGACGCCATGGCGCGGGCTGGCTGCGACCACGTCGTGGTCGGCGACCACGTCTGCTTCTTCGGCGGTTGGGGGGTGGACGGTCTCGTGGAGGCGGCCACGCTCTCGGCGTTGCACCCGACGCTGCCGGTGCACACGAGCGTCTACCTTCTGGTGCTGCGGCACCCGGTCGTCGTCGCCCGCCAGATCTCGACCCTTGCGGGGCGCGCTCCAGGCCGGTTGGTGTTCGGTGTGGGCATCGGCGGCGAGGATCCCGACGAGGTGCGGGCGTGCAGCGTCGACCCGTCGACCCGAGGCCGCCGCATGGACGAGTGCCTCGCCGTGCTGCGCCCGTTGCTCGCCGGCGAGGCCGTACACCACGACGGCGAGTTCTTCTCGCTCCCCCCAGTGTCGATACGACCGACTCCGCTCGCTCCGGTCCCCGTCGTGATCGGCGGGCGGTCCACTGCCGCAGTGCACCGCGCCGGCCGCTTCGGCGACGGCTGGCTGGGCATCTGGGTGTCGCCCGACCGCTTCGCCGCGGCCACCGCCGCCGTCGAGAGCGTCGCCGCGGAGGCCGGCCGCACCGGGGTGCAGTGGCAGCACGGCATGACCGTGTGGTGCGGGCTCGCCGACGACCAGGTGTCTGCGACCGGAGCGGTCGCGAGGGCCATGGAGGGGATCTACGGCCTCCCCTTCGAGCGCTTCGCCCGCTATGTCCCGACCGGCACGCCCGGTGACGTCGCCGCGGCGCTCATCCCCTACCTCCATGCCGGCTGTCGCACCTTCAACCTCCTCACCCAGAGCCCGGATCCGTCCGCCCTGCCAGCAGCTGTCGGAGAGGTCCGCCGGCTCCTCGCCGCCGCCTGACGGACCAGGGCCGCGCGACGGGGACGAGTGGGTGATCACCGGCCAGAAGGACTGGACCTCCCTCGGGCAGTGGGCCGACCACGGCATCCTGCTCGCCAACACCGACCCTGACACCCCCACGCACCTCGGCATCACCTACTTCGCGTTCCCGGAGATGACCGGGCGGGCCGACGTTGTTGCCACCGATGCTGCTGCGCTCGATCATGAGACCTGGCCAAGCTGCGCAACAGCGACGCCGCCCGCCTAGCCGAGGTGACGCTCCCGAACGAACGCTGCGACGCGGGCGATGCCCTCGTCGGCCTCAGGCACTGCGCCGGCGAAGAAGTGCCAGACGTGGATGAGATCCTCACCCTCCCGCAGGGTGACCTCGACCCCCGCCTCCCGAGCCCGGACCGCGAGGCGGCGGGCGTCATCGAGCAGCACCTCGGCGGTACCCGCCTCGACCAGCAGGGGCGGCAGCCCGGACAGGTCGGCAAAGAGCGGACTGAGACGCCGATCGCCGGGATCGCCCCCGACCCCGGCATAGGCCGCGGCCCACCGGTCGAGGTCCTCGACGCGAACCATCGGGTCGACCTCAGCCTTCTCCGAGATGGTGGCTCCCATCTGGGTCAAGTCGGCCCAGGGGGACAGGCACACGCCGGCTGCCGGCAGCGGATCGCCTGCGTCACGCAACGCCACCAGCGTGGCGAGGGCGAGCCCGCCGCCGGCCGAGTCGCCGCCGACGACCAGCCGGCCCGGTGCGACCCCGGAGGTGAGCACCCAGCGGTAGGCCGTGCAGGCGTCGTCGAGGGCGGCGGGGAACGGATGCTCTGGCGCCAACCGGTAGTCGACCGCCAGGACCCGGCCGCCGACGGCGGCGGCCAGGTGGGTGAGCATCGAGCGGTGGCTGTCGAGCGAGCCGATGCAGTAGCCCCCGCCGTGCAGGTACAGGACCACCGGACCGTCACCCCGGCCGATCCACTCCCCCGGGACGCCGCCCGCGTCCACCGCCTCCGTCGGCACGCCGTCCGCGGCGGGCAGCATTGCACCGAGGCCGTCGTAGGCGTCGCGCCACTGCTGAAGGGTCATCTCCACCTCGCCGCGCCCGGCGGCCTGCGTGCGCAGCATGGTGATGATGTTCTCTAGCTGCTCGCTCGGCATTTGGGATGCCCTCCTCTTGGCGTCGGCTCAGTGCGTTCGGGTCTGGGTGCCGACAATGAGGTCGCTGAACGGCACGTCCTTGTCGGCTCGGGGCTCGCGTGGCAGGCCGAGCACCCGCTCGCCGATGATGTTGCGCTGGATCTGGTCGGTGCCGCCACCGATGGAGATGAGGTAGCTGGACAGCCCGACCTCGTGAACGCGTCCCCCGAAGGGGGCGTCGCCGGCCCAGAGGGTGGCGGCGGGGCCGCACAGGCGGAACAGGGTGTCGCGCATGGTGCACAGGAGGTGCGAGGCGGCGAGCTTGCCCACCGACACCTCGGGACCGGGCCGGCCGCCCCGTTCGATTGCGGCTTTCGCCCGCAGATCGGTGTACCGGGCGATCTCGATGAGGCTGTAGATGACCGCCACTTCCTGGCGTGCGATCGGATCGTCGGCACCGCCGTAGCGCTCGAGCACCGCGAACATCAGCTCGGCGGCCCCGGAGCGGCTGGACCGTTCCGCTGGGCGCTCGTCACGGACGAGGTCGCCGGCCGGCGCGTCAAGGTTGACCTGGCGGATCGCTGCACTGGCACCGGAGCTGCCGAACGATCCAGCCCCGAGCATGGTCCGCTCATTGGCCAGCGTCGTGAGGGCCACTGACCAGCCCTCTCCTAGTCCCCCGATCTGGTTCTCGGCGGGGACGCGTGCATCGGTGAGGAACACCTCGTTGAAGATCGACCGTCCGGTCATCTCCCGGATGGGCCGAACCTCGACACCGGGCTGGTCCATGGCGATGACGAAGTAGCTGAGCCCGGCGTGCTTTGGCACGGTGGGGTCGGTTCGGGCGACCAAGATTCCGTACCGGGCGATGTGAGCACCTGACGTCCAGACCTTCTGCCCGTTGACCACCCACTCGTCACCGTCGCGCTCCGCCCGTGTCTGGATGCCGGCCAGATCGGAGCCAGCGCCAGGTTCCGAGAAGAGCTGGCACCAGATCTCACCGGTGACGATCCCCGGGAGGAACCGGGCCTGCTGCTCCCTCGTGCCGTGGGCGACGATCGTGGGCCCGGCGAGGTTCTGGGCGATCCCAGCAGGCGGCGGTGCGACTCGTGCGTCACGCCGGGCGCCGGCCACCGCCCGGGCGTTGGCCGGTCGCAGGCCCTGGTCCTTGTGCAGGCAGGCACTGATGACTTCGGCGAGGTCCGGCGGGGTGTCCGGCGGCAGCGGCGGCGGCGGCTCGTTGACGTGCGAGAGCGCCGTCGCCACCG